>CDZQ01034462.1_pt1 | contig 46634 bp, 40 predicted proteins | sample 554831 | NCBI WGS metagenome assembly CDZQ01 (sample SAMEA3182112, study PRJEB8094) | gut metagenome | biome: human; feature: gut; material: Stool; isolation source: human stools | place: Canada | collected 2013-05-06 | reverse complement strand
CCCATATTCTACAGCAAATCAATCAAAAAAATTGTCCAGCCGCATATCGTTCTTCAAAACATTTAGAAGCTTTCCCTCTTTTATAAATCATCTTGAATAATTTCATAAAACCTATAACTCCTTATTAAAAACTTATTCGTATACGAAACTCAATCACACATAAAAACACAAATTCAAAAATTTTATTTTGGGGCATAGCTCCTCCTAAAAAAAGGCGCAAACATTTCCGCAAAACCACCTAATACAAGTGATATTTTGAATAAAATAGCAGACCCAAGATTGCTATAAATCAATCTTGGGCCCACAAAAAACTTTTTCTATAGATCATGCAGGAGTAGATTTAACCAACACAGCATGTACCGCAACACGTTTACTCTCGTCTAAACCTTTACAAGTTGACAGCGTCAAAATCTTACTGTCGGCTGTAAATGTAAACGTCTGCAGCTGAGGAATCTGATTCCGACTCTGCAACTTATTGGCGTAATCTATAAATTCCTGGTCACTGCTAAAATTGATCCGTGTATAATCAGCAGTGGAGGTTGTTTCATACCACGAGAAAACCTGCCAAACCGTATTCACATCTCCGGTTTGAATTTTTATAAAATGATTGTTGGCATCTAAATACCACCGCTGGGTTGTATTTAGATACTTTAAACCGGCAAATGCACGATTACTGCGCGCATGACCATAAATAATGGTATTCCGATTTTTTAAAATATCGTTATAATTACGATAATCCATATAAATGGCGCCGTTCTCATTAGGCTCATTGTAAACATTATAATTTAAATAATGGTCATTATTCGTCGTCTTCATCAATGCATTATTGATCGGAAGCCCGTAAACAGACGATGGACCGGAAAAATAAAACCAACCCAATACTTCGGAGTTAATTTGTTTTGCCTTGGCCAAATTTACGTTTAGATAAGGAATATCTTTTATATTGATTTCATCCACGCCCACCTCAACGATTGGCTCGGAACTCGAGTCGTTCATCCACGCAGAATCCAAACCCCAAGATGTATTGGTCTCATCCGAAAGATCCAAATCGGCAAGCAATTTTTCAAACGCCGCGTTTTCTGCGGCCTGCTGCGAAAAATAAGAAATAATCTTATATCCACAAAAAATCAATACTGCAAGACATAATACAATAACAATAATAGAGCCCCAACTTGTCTTCTTTTTTTTCTTTACCGCGGCGCCGCCCTGCACACGTGCACCGGCTCCGTGACTGCGCGAAGCTGTCGATTTGGAAGAAGCGCCCTGCCGGGATCCCGTACGAGTAGCATCAAGACTTCCCGACCTCCGAACTCGCTTTTGATTCATCTCTGCGCCATGCGCAGAATTTTGTTGTCTGGCCATAATACTCCTCCTGATTGAGCCTTACTCAATCGTCTTCGATTGCACAAGTTTTGCCTGCACCACATACCGCACACTGGAGTTGGTATCTGCACAAGAAATCAGCGTTAAAATCCGATCTCCGCTATTTATTGTAATATCATCATACGTCCGATCTGCAAGCCGAGAAAAAGAAGCATATCGTCCGCTTGTTAAAACGCGATCCCGCCAAGAAGTTGCGACTTGAGCACACTTCTCATCATTTTTCATCAAATCCAACAGCGTTCCCTGAACCGTGGCCTGCGCGATTTGTTGCTGTGTATATTTTTGTGCCAGCTCTTCTGGCGTATCCGTAAAGTTTAACGTAGACAGCGCGGATGAAACGGTAGGATCTGAAATATCCGTATAATAACAAGCAAAAACTTCCCATACCGTTTTTTCCAGCATCGTATTTAAATAAATATAACGATTTTCCTTATTATTATACCACGATTGCAGAATGGTTCGATGTTCTAACTGATCAAAAATATCCGTATCTCTGGCGTGACCGTAAATAACGGTTTGCTGATCCGTAATTTTTCCGCTTGTTTTAATGGCAGACTTTGCTTCTAAAAAGGCAGAACCACTGTATTTTAAATATTTATTCAATCCATGACTCAAATAAAATTCAGGATCTGATTGTTCCGACTGCGCAACCGGCAAATTGATATTGGTACCCGGAACATAGAGCCAGGCAGCCGTGTCCGCATTATACAGCCGATATTCTGTCAAATTATCCGAAGACAAAAAACCTTCTTCATCAATCACCGGATCCGGAATATCCGGACAATCCGGGCCAGATGGCAAATCAGCAGGCTTTGACTGAATCGATTGCGAATCTGCGCTCCCATCAAGTTGAACAACAACGACGCAGGCCGAACTAATCGTTTGACCACCGATATCTGCCTTCGCCTCAATCGCCGCAACACCGCTCTTCAAGGCTTCGCCCCGACCGGTCTGATCAACCTTTAACACTTCTTCATTGGAAGAGGTAAAATAAATATCAACCAGTGAATTTTCAGGCTGTAAGGATGCGGTTACCGAAACGGTCTGCCCCACAGCGTTTAATTCGCACTCGGTTTTATCCAATACAATCGTATATTTTTCTGCACTACCGGCAAAAGCCCCTACTGCAAACAAAATGATAAAAAGCACACACAGCCCGGCGATACAACCGCTGACGATGGCGCCTGTAAGTAAATTTCTTTTAGAAAGCCAAAAGCCAGACTGCAAAAAGTCAGCTTTTTTTACATCAGATTCAAAGTTATGATCCTCTGGCATATCAAACAGCCCTCCAATCTTTTTCTGATATTGGTTATATCATAACACACTCTTTATAAAAAATCAACAAAGTCTCGCATTTTTTATTGATTTTTCATATTTTGAACCAATTTTTCGTCATAGATTTCTCAAGCCTTTTTCTCAATGTTACGCCCAGTCAAACACCGGAACAAACTGTCCGCTGGCAGAAGAAAACTCCTGCACATATCCGTCCGTAAGCCCCAACTTACAGGCGTAATCGACGACTCGGCGATATTCCCATCGTTTTAACCGCCGATTTAGCTCGGGCGCCTCGGCTGCGCGAGCAACCGGAATATACTGACACATTAAACTGATTAAAACCCCTTTGGGAAGCGTTTCTGAAATCCAATCCAAAATCTGCATTGCCTGCCGCGTATTAGCCGGCAGTACTAAATGCCGAATCAATGTCCCTCGAAGCAAAATTCCGTTTTCATCAAAAACCGCAGGGCCTGTTTGAGCAACCATTTCCTGAACCGCGGCAGAGGCATAAGAAAAATAATCCCGCACACCGGCATAACGAAAACTCTTTTCCGAATCAAAATACTTGATATCGGGCAAATAAACATCGACAAGCCCGCGCATCATTCGAAGACTTTCTACACATTCGTATCCTCCGCTGTTCCATACAACCGGAATGCTCGGCTTATCTTTTTTTAATACCTCATATAACTGAGACGTATAATGCGTCGGATTTACTAAATCAATCGTTTGAGCTCCCTGTTGTTGCAATTGTTTGAACAAAGCAACCAGCTCTTTCGGTTCCATTCGCCGCCCTCGAGCAACGTGGCTGATACGCTCGTTTTGACAAAAAATACATTTTAAATTACATCCTCCGAAAAAAATGGCCCCGGCCCCTTTTTCGCCGCCAATACAAGGCTCTTCCCATCGGTGAAGCGCAGCCCGGGCCACTAAAAACGAATCTCCCGCGCCGCAAAAACCGACCGTCTTAGACCGGTCCGCGCCGCACCTGCGCGGACAAATTCGACATTGCATCCGATTTTCTCCTCTCAAAACAATAAGCGGCCAAGCAACCTGCCCGCCGCTTATCTGCTATTCCTTTGCCTGTGGCAGCATTTTTTCCTGCCCTTGTGCCAACGGCAGCATGACAGAAAACTCCGTACCTTTTCCAACCTCACTGTTTACCGTAATGCCGCCGCCATGAAGATCCACAATATTATTGGCAATCGATAATCCGAGCCCGGTTCCGACAGACGAATTCCCGCGAGATTTATCTGCCTTATAAAACCGTTCAAAGATAAACGGGATGTCTTCTTTGGCAATGCCCTTTCCGGTATCCCGGAACCGCAAACAAGCCATCTGATCCATCATACCGGTGGAAACCGTGATCTTTCCGCCGGACGGTGTAAATTTAACCGCATTATCAATAAAAATAATAATCAATTGCCGAATCCGATCCGGGTCGGCCCAAATGTGCGGAATTTTTCCCGGCTCAAAAACAAGCTGAATTTGCTTTTTCTGCGCGATCGTCTGCATATTGTTCACGACATCCGCGGCAAGTTTTTCCAAATCCAGATCCGTTTTTTCTAAAATGATTTTTCCCGACTTGAGTCTTGAAACATCTAACAAATCACGCACCAGACGCTCCAGTGCCACGGTCTCGCCCTCAATGCGGGCGTATGTTTTTTGTACCATTTCCGGATCGGTCACCGCGCCGTCAATCAACATTTCAATCGACCCTTTGATTACCGTCAGCGGCGTACGAAACTCGTGCGATACATTGGACACAAACTCACGGCGCGTATTCTCCAGCCGCTCACTTTGGCTGATGTCTCGAATAACCAAAATAGCGCCCGAAGGCTCGGAATATGTAAATATCGGCGTAGCTGTAAATCTTAAAATATCCTTGCCTTCCAATACAAATGTTTGCGTTTCTCCTTTTTGAACTGCGCCCTCGATACAATTTTTTACTTCCGGCGTTTGCATTAATTCATAAGGACAAAGACGTAAAAACGCGGCATTGTATTTAATCAAGGTTCCGTCTTGGTCAAAAGAGGCCAAACCGTCCGAAACGTTGTTGATAATATCGTTTAATTTATCTTTTTCCGAACTCAATTCGGATATCGTCATACTTAGGGTATAAGCCAGATAGTTTAACACCGTTGCCAATTCCCCAAGCTCGCTCCGGTCCGCAATGCCTACCCGAACATTATAATTTCCTGCTGCCATCTCCGAGGCAACCCCACACATCTGCTTAATGGGCTTGGTAATATTAGAAGATAACACCACCGAAACCACCGCAGAAACCACAATGGCGATCGCAACCGAAGCGATCAGCATTCCCGATGCACTGGAATAACTTTCATTGATATCCGATAGCGGACAATGAATAACAACCGCCCCAACGATAGACTCTTCCGATGCCTCATATCCTGTCTGCGTAGCGTACACAGGGACAACGACACTCAGCGTATCTTCACCAAAATAGGGCGAAAAAGAACGGGTATCAAATTCTTCACCGTTGAATCCTCTCTGGATCAACTCAATTTGATCCCGGTCCAATTCCATAATATTCAACGGAGACTTTTTCTCACTTTCCTTCACCCGATCAAACACGCCATTGGTATTGATAATCCAAACCTGCGCATGCAAAACACCTTCACTGAACAGGTTGTAATCCGTAATAATACGATTATTGTATGCATAACTGGAAGCTTTATCTTCCGAAACAAGTTGTGCAATTTCCTCCGCGCACAGCGTTAGCGTCTTTTTTTGCTCCGTAACCGTGTAGTTTCGAAACAGAAAAGAGAAAATAATACTGGTGATTAAAACCACCAGTACTGAAACCGCTATAAAAATTGTTGTGATTCGAACAGAAATTCGTTTCAACATAAAAGCACCTTATTTGACTTCAAATTTATATCCGACGCCCCATACCGTCTTGATGTCAAATCCGACACTATCGTCCAGATTTAATTTTGTACGAATACGTTTAATATGCGTATCAACCGTCCGGGTATCCCCGAAATACTCATATCCCCAAATATTCTCCAACAAATGGTCACGCGTGTAAACACGTCCCGGATTGGTAGCAAATAACCACAAAATTTCGATCTCTTTTTTCGTCAAAACAACTGGCTTACCATTCACGCTGGCCTCATAACTGTTCATATCAATCATCAGCCCAGCAATTTCAATCCGCTTGTTGCGATCATCCGTTGCTTCATCATTAACTCGGCGCAAAACAGCCTTAATCCGAGTCATAACCTCGCGAGGACTGAACGGTTTGGTTACGTAATCGTCGGCACCGATATCCAACCCCAAAATCCGATCTGCTTCTTCGCTTTTTGCAGTCACCATTATTATGGGAACATTCGACGTCTGCCGAATTTGCTTGCATACGTCATACCCATTGATTTTAGGCATCATTACATCCAACAAAATCAATGCAGGATTACACTCTTTTTGCAACTTCAATGCCTGCTCGCCGTCGTATGCGCAAACGGTCCGATACCCTTCTTTTTGCGCGTATATCTTTAATATGTCAACAATATCTTTGTTGTCATCCGCAATAAGAATTACTTTCTCCATATAAAATGGTTCCTTTCCTGAATTCATCAGCATATGTGTTTGGTCCCGATATTACAAAAAGTTCAAGGTCTCGGATACAAAAAAAACACATAATCACCGATATTAACCCAATATAATAATGATTCTGTAATGATTATAGCACATTTCAACAAAATTGTCAACAAAGATCGACTTATTTCTTTTTTCGGTTCCGCGCCGTTGTGTTGCCGCGAATACTAGGCAGCAACACCCGAATCAAATCCGGTCTGCCGGCATGAATCAAGGCCTCTTTGACCAACGCATGATTCTTCGGGTTAAAACATTGCAACAATGCTCGCTGATAGGCTTTTTCACGAGGATTTTTTACGACAAACACAGGCTTTAATGTCATCGGGTCCAACTCTGTATAAAACATTGCAGTAGAAATCGTCCCCGGCGTAGGATAAAAATCCTGCACCTGCTCAGGATGATACCCGATCTTGCGTAAATATAGGGCCAATTCAATCGCATCTTCCAAGGTACTGCCTGGGTGCGAAGAAATCATATAAGGAACCAGGTATTGATTCATTCCAAACTTTTTATTGAGTTCAAAAAACCGCTGATAAAATTTTTGGTATACGTCAAAATGCGGTTTTCCCATATAATCCAGAACCCGATCGGAACAATGTTCCGGGGCTACTTTCAGTTGTCCGCTGATATGATACCGTACCAATTCTTCAAAAAAGGTGGGATCTTTATCGGCGATTAAATAGTCATATCGGATACCTGAACGAATAAAGACCTTTTTTACACGTGGCAATTGCCGCAACTTCCGCAGCATCTGCAAATATTCCGAATGATCCACCTTTACAGCAGGACAAATGCGAGGCGCAAGACACTTACGGTTGGTACACAATGATTTTTTATCACAGGCGCTGCGCCGGAAATTTGCTGTAGGGCCTCCGACATCATGGATATACCCTTTAAAATTTTTGCCTTGCGTAATTTTTACCGCTTCATCCAAAACACTTTTTTCAGAACGAGATGTTACATAACGACCCTGATGAAAGGCGATGGCACAAAAATTACAACCGCCAAAACATCCGCGATTATGCGTAATGGAATGCTCAACTTCCTGAATCGCCGGAACTCCGCCAGCCGCCTCATAAGAAGGGTGATACGTGCGCATATACGGCAGCGCATAAACGGCATCCAACTCTGCCCCACCAACAGGTTCTGCCGGTGGATTCTGTTTGACGTAACGAGTTCCATGCCGCTGCACAATCGTTTTTCCCGCAAAGGCGTCTTGTTGTTCGTACTGCATCCGCGTTGCTTCCGCATAAGCGCGTTTTCCGACAGCATCCGGAACGCTAACCCGTTCATAAGATGGGCATTCCAAACAATCCAAAGGTTTTTCGGACACCAACACACAAGTGCCCGCAATATCCGTCATGGATGAAATCGGTTCTCCGGCCGCCAAACGATCACAGATTTCCCGCGTTTGACGTTCCCCCATACCATAAGAAATCATATCGGCCGAAGAATCCAGTAAAATGGAACGCCGGACCGTATCCTGCCAATAATCATAGTGCGCAAAACGCCGTAAAGACGCCTCCAGACCTCCAATAATGATCGGAATCTTTCCATATGCCTCTCGAATCTTATTGCAATACACAATGACGGCTCTGTCCGGCCGCTTTCCGCCCTCTCCGCCCGGTGAATACGCATCCCGAGACCTGCGCTTTTTAGCGACCGTATAGTGCGACACCATGGAGTCAATACTGCCGGAGGAAACAAAAAACCCGTATTTGGGCGCGCCAAAAATCTGAAAAGATTCTGTTTTATGCCAATCCGGCTGCGCAAGAATACCGACGGTATACCCAGCAGCCTGTATCACACGCGTAATGATAGCCGTACCAAAAGAGGGATGGTCTACATACGCATCTCCGGACACATAAATAAAATCAAACTGCTCGATATTTTGTTCCTGCATTTCTTGTACGGTGATCGGCAAAAATCCCAAAATATTTCCTCCCTTTGCCTTAACAGACTGTCTTTATTCTTCCGCAGGCGTTTCCGACACTTCCCCGCCGAGCTTCATTTCTAAAAATTGATCTTTGGTCATCAGCACTTCTCGCGGTTTCGACCCCCGATACGGACCGACAATCCCGCGCTGTTCCATCATATCAATCAAACGCGCGGCACGGGCATAACCTAAACCGACCCGCCGCTGTAACATCGAGGTAGAGGCTTGTCCGGACTCTACAACCACTTCAACCGCTTTCAGGAACATTTCATCGTCCCCTTCTTCCGAAGCCTGCGTTTGTCCGTTTCCACCCAATTTAGACCCTTTTTGATCTTGCGCCGCAGCCGCTTGTTCAATCTTCTTGACCACATCATGGTCATACTCGCAGGCATTGTTGGCCTTAATCGCTTCTACTACACGTTCAACTTCCTTATCATGGACAAAACAGCCCTGGACACGCAACGGCTTAGGAGCCCCGATCGGATCATACAGCATATCGCCCCGGCCGAGTAGTTTTTCAGCCCCCTGATCATCCAAAATAATCCGGGAGTTGATCCCGCTGGAAACGGCCAGCGCAATCCGGGACGGAACATTGGCTTTAATCGTTCCGGTAATAACATCCGCAGATGGACGCTGGGTGGCAATGACCAAATGCATTCCCGCTGCACGTGCCATCTGTGCAAGACGGCAAATCGCATCCTCGACCTCTTTGGGAGAGGCCATCATTAAATCCGACAACTCATCGATGACGATAACGATTTGCGGAATCTTCTTTTCTCCCGGCTCTAAACTTTTATTATATCCGTTAAAGTCCCGAACCCCTTTATTGGCAAACATCTGGTACCGCGTCAGCATTTCACTGACCGCCCAGCTCAGCGCTCCGGCAGCCTTTTTGGCATCTGTCACAACGGGAATTAACAAATGAGGAAGCCCCTTATATACGGTAAATTCTACCATCTTGGGATCCACTAAAATCAATTTTACTTCTTCCGGAGAAGCTTTGTACAACAAGCTCATTAAAATCGAATTGATACATACAGACTTTCCGGTTCCTGTTGCACCGGCAATCAATAAGTGCGGCATGCGAGCCAAATCAATCACGATTCGCTCTCCGCTGATATCCTTACCCAGTGCGGCGCTAATTTTGCTTTTGCTTGTACGAAACTCTTCGCTGTCGATCAGCTCTCGCAAATACACGGTTTGCTGCGTTTTATTGGGCACCTCGATCCCGATCGCAGACTTGCCCGGGATCGGAGCCTCAATGCGGACGCCTTTAGCAGCAAGATTCAGGGCAATATCGTCGGCCAAACTGGTAATTTTACTGATTTTTACACCCATTTCAGGCGCTAACTCATACCGGGTAACAGTCGGTCCGCGGGAAGCATGCAAAATGTGCGTTTCTACATTAAAACTACGCAAGGCTTCAACCAATTTTTCGCCGGTTCGCCGCAATTCTTCTTCTACACCGCTATCATTTGTTTTTTCCGGTTTTGCAAGCAAATCTAAAGACGGAAAAACATAGGGTTTTTCATCCGTATTTTCCTGCTGCGCGATTTCGGCCGCAACAGACGCCTGTTCCTGCCGAATTTGTTCTTTGGTAATCGTTTCAGGTTCCAAAGAGCCATCTGGACCCTTATTTTCAGAAAAGTCTTGCAGGTCATCCTGAACTTGATCCAAATTTGTTGAAAAAGAAACAACAGGCTGTGGAACGGGAACAGAAGAGGATGGGACCGGTTCCGGATCGGTTTCGGGAATTACAAACTTCTTTTTCGGTTGTGGTATTTTAAATTTTTGACGATTTCTTTTCTCCACTCCGGGCCGAGGTTCATCAAATTCGGCCTGCTGTTTCTCCATACGCGCATGGCGCGCCTGCCATGCTTCTCGGCGCTCTTGCGGTGTTTTTACATATTGCATCAACGTCTTTCCGGAAGCAATAACCAACACGACCAAAATTGCAACGATCAATAAAATCGTGGTAATAATCTTTCCGGCCACCAAACTCAACGGAACGCTGATCAAGCCGCCAATCACTCCGCCGGAGCGGAAAGTCTGCCCGTCCTGGTACAAACGAACCAGGACATCCAACACCGTTTTTTGTGTTTGCGCATCATAAACAAAAGAAAAAACATTCACCAAGGAGTCAATTAAAAACAGCATCAGCGCCATCCAGCCCAAACGGGCGCCGACTCGGTCATACCGAAGAATTAAAAAAAGACCTGTTATGATCAAAACCAGCGGAACGGCAATTCCGCAGACACCAAACATGCCATAAATAAAACTGTTTACCGCCGTACATAGAGGTGCGGTAGGCGCAATAAAGCAGATGATCATACAAACCGCGGCACCAAACAAAAGAATAGACAAAATGGTATTCCGAACATTCTCATCCATTTTTTGCGCAGATGCGCGTTTCTGTGTTTTTCTCTGTCCTGTCCGAGACGCAGGAGAACGACGCTTTTTCCTAGCCGGCATTTTTAGAAATCCTCTCTTTTCTACAACACAACATTTACGGGAATTACTACATTACAAAATTTAAAATAATGGCCGCAACGCCTACTACAATACTGTAAATAGCAAAAATGTAAAACTTTTTAGACCGCAGCAAATATTCTAACAGCTTAATCGCTAAAAATCCAACGACCCCGGCAATGACCATCCCGACCAAATAAGCAGGAATGGACGACGCTACAAGACTGCCGTCAGACAAAGCATCCTTAAAGCTAACTGCCGCCCCGGCAAGGATCGCCGGAATAGACAAAATAAACGAATACTTTGCGGCATAGGCCCGATCCAACCCACACGCAACACCCATTGTAATGGTCGAACCCGAACGGGAAATACCGGGCGTTACCGCTACCAACTGTGCAAGCCCAATTCGAATCGCATCCCCAAAGGTCATACGGCCGGCCTTCTTGTCGGAAGGGGGAACATGATCGCTGACAAATAAAACAATTCCGTTAATAATCAATGCAATCCCAACCATCCAGGTATAGTTTGCAATCCGCTCAATCGAATCTTTAATAAACAAAGCAATAATGAGAGGCAAACATGAAACAACTAAAAAAATTAACATCCGTTCGGAAGCCGTTGCCTGCTTGAAGGAAAACTTACCGGTAAATATCTTTTTAATCAATTCGATCAGCGCAAGAATTAATTTCCAAATGGTTTTACGAAAAGCAATAAACACAGCCACTAGCGTTCCCACGTGCAGCAGTGCGGCCAAAAACGCATAACTTTCCATATTGACACCCATTAAATTCCCGACAAGCGCAAGGTGTCCGGAGCTGGATATCGGCAAAAACTCCGTAACACCCTGTACAATTCCCATAATGATAGCCTGTAAAAAGTCCATCTTTTCATCTCCGATCTTTGATTTTTTCTTTTATCTAAAATCACTATAAATACAAATATAATTTTGGGCAGAATATCCGTTTCAATTTTGCGAAAAATGTTGTATAATTGAATTGTATCTGAAATATTTTCGTAATAAGTGTAACATTTTTTTAACGTCAAAACAAAAGGACAATACAAAGGAGAGTCTGACGCGTATGAAAATCACGGAAGTAAAAATCAGAAAAATTATCCACGAAGGCAAAGTGAAGGCGATCGTCTCCATTGTTATCGACAATGTTTTTGCCGTGCACGACATGAAGGTTATTGAACGGCCAGAGGACAAGTCCCTGTTTATCGCCATGCCGTATCGTAAAAATGCACAAAATAAACAACTCGATATCGCCCATCCGATTGATGCACAGACCCGTCAATATATCGAACAAGAAATTTTGCAAGAATATAAACGTGCTTGCGAACAATCGGAAGATCAGCCCCAAGAAGAATCTTCTGACCTGATAGTCCCAGAGGCAGCCGCCGAACCGGCAGAGGCTTCTTTGGCATAAATCAGATCAGAACAAAGCCTGTGTGATTACGGCTACAACAAATCAACTCTTGCACTCTGTTGATATATATGAAAAAGTTTTACGCATTCATTCCTTTTTTAAATAAAACAAACTCGAAAAAGGTCGCGAATAGGTACACAGAGTATTTGCCAGTCAATCACCTAAAAAGTCGAATAACAGTATACGCCAAGCGGCGTATACTGTTTTTTTATACGTTTAACTCAACGTCTTTAACCAGTCGATCCTGATACCGCTGGATCACCGGAGCCACATCACGCTGCAAAAATCGCTCTACTTGCTGCGGGCATCTGCCGATAAATAAAGCCGGATCCAGAACACGACGAATTTCTTCCTCGGTCAAACCAAAAGCAGGGTCTGCAGCTATACGAGAAACCAAGTCATTTTCACGTCCAAAAACTTTAACTTGCTCGGCTGCCGCCAGGCTGTGCTGACGGATCCGTTCATGCATTTCCTGACGATCTGCTCCTTTTTTAACGGCTTCCATCATAATGTTTTCGGTTGCCATAAACGGCAACTCCCGCATCACGCGCTGTTCAATCATTTTCGGATAGACAACCAAACCGTCCGCCACATTGATATAAATATTTAAAATAGAATCTACGGCAAGAAACGCCTCGGCAACCGCGATGCGCTTATTGGCAGAATCGTCCAATGTTCGCTCAAACCACTGAGTCGACGCGGTATAGGCCGGGTTTAAAGAATTCGTAATCACGTACCGGGCCAACGCACAAATACGCTCGCTGCGCATAGGATTGCGTTTATACGGCATCGCGGAAGATCCGATTTGATGTTCTTCAAAGGGCTCCTCCATTTCTTTAAAGCTAGCCAAAATACGCAAATCATTGGCAAATTTATAAGCAGACTGTGCAATTCCGCTAAGCGTGTTTAAAACCTGAGCGTCTACCTTACGGCTGTATGTCTGACCGGAAACCGGAACGACACGATCAAATCCCATTTCATGGGCAATCATTTGCTCTAATTGGTCGATTTTTTCTCCGTCGCCATTAAATAAGTCCATAAAACTTGCCTGGGTACCGGTAGTGCCCTTCTGTCCCAACAGGCTCAGATTAGCAAGCCGACTTTCTAGTTCTTCATAATCCATCAACAGCTCATTGATCCACAATGTTGCACGTTTACCAACCGTCGTCAACTGAGCTGGCTGTAAGTGTGTGTATGCCAAACAAGGAAGCTGCTTGTACTGATCGGCAAAATCTGCCAGTAACTGAATCACCGTACACAGTTTATCCCGAACAAGCTCCATACCCTGCCGCATCACGATGATATCCGTATTGTCACCGACATAGCAGGAAGTTGCGCCCAAATGGATAATCGGCTTGGCCTTCGGAGCCTGCTGTCCATAGGCATAAATATGGCTCATGACATCATGACGGACTTCTTTCTCGCGCTTCTCGGCAACATCATAATTGATATCGTCTTTATACTGTTCCATTTGCGCGATTTGCTCATCAGAAATGTCTAAGCCCAGCTTTTGCTCCGCGCGCGCCAGGGCAATCCAAAGTCTGCGCCAGGTACGGAATTTATTGTCTGCAGAAAAAATGTATTGCATTTGCTTGCTGGCATACCGGGTACTGAACGGACTTTCGTAACGGTCGTAACTCATATCATTAAACTCCCTTTTCCTGTTTTTCAAGTGCCGCAATCTTAACGCAAAGGCACAAAATATCTACGGCTGTTTTCAGTTCCTCTATGGTTGGATAGGTCGGCGCAATGCGCAGATTTCTGTCGCGGGGATCTTTGCCATAAGGGAAGGTCGCTCCGGCACCAGTCATCACAACCCCGGCCTCTTTCATCAACTGAGCAACCCGAGACGCACAGCCGTCCGGAACATTGAGCGAAATAAAATATCCACCTTTAGGCCGATGCCACTCAGCAATCCCGGTCAGTTGCTGATCAAAAGCCTGTAAAACAACTTCAAACCGAGGCCGAATAATCGCCGCATGCTTGCGCATATAAGCCCGCAATCCGTCGGCATTGCCAAAATATAAAACATGCCGCAACTGATTGAGTTTATCATAACCAATCGTTTGTGCAGACATCTGTTTTTTAATTTCTGCTACATTCCGCTCGCTGGCACAAATCACGGCAACTCCGGCTCCCGGATGCGTAACCTTTGAAGTGGAAGCAAATTCATAAATCATATCTTCGTTGCCAACGCGATACGCTTCATCAAAAATGTTCAACAGTGTGTCTTGGTCCTGCTCATCAAAATCATGTACCGCATACGCATTGTCCCAAAAGATCCGGAAATCAGGAGCCGCGGCAGACAAATTGGCAAACCGTTTGACGACTTCGTCGCTGTATGTAATGCCATCTGGATTACTATATTTGGGCACGCACCAGATTCCCTTAATCGAGGCATCCGACCGAACGAGCTGTTCAATCTGATCCATATCCGGACCATCTGCCAACATGGGAACAGAAATCATATTGACGCCAAACGTCTGCGTTACAAAGAAATGCCGGTCATAGCCCGGAACAACGCATAAAAACGAGATTTTTCCGCAGTCTTTCCACGGCTTGTGTCCGCCCACACCAAACATCATCGCCCGAGCTACGGTATCGTACATCAAATTTAAACTACTGTTTCCGCAAACAATCACGTTGTCCGGCTTCAATCCCAGCAAATCGGCAAACAATTCTTTCGCCTCCGGGATCCCGTCCAAACAACCGTAATTCCGATAATCTACCCCGTTTTTCCCCACACAATCTGAATTGTGGGCAAGAACGGTTAACAACGGTTCGGATAAATCAAGTTGCTCGGTACAAGGCTTTCCTCTGGACATATCCAGTTTTAGCCCTTTCTGCTTATAACCCTCATATTCTTGCATTAATTGTTCCAATGTTTGCATCATAAACCCTCGATTCTTCTTTTTTTCATTAAAACTCCGCAGAACCGGCTGTTCTCGGATACGGAAGGACATCCCGAATATTCGAAACGCCCGTCATGTACATAATCAAACGCTCCAAGCCAAGACCAAACCCGGCATGCTTGCAGCCGCCGTACTTGCGTAAATCTGCATACCAACTGTAATCTTCCGGCTTCAGCCCGAACTGTTCAAACGCGCGCTGCAAATAATCATACCTCTCTTCACGCTGGCTGCCGCCGATAATTTCGCCGATTCCCGGAACCAAAAGGTCCGCTGCGGCAACGGTTTTTCCGTCATCGTTGAGCCGCATATAAAAAGCTTTGATCTCGCGGGGATAATCCGTTACAAAAACCGGACACCGGAAAACCTGCTCGGTCAAATACCGCTCGTGCTCGGTCTGCAAATCGCAGCCCCAGTAAACCGGATACTCAAAGGTGGCGCCGCTCTTTTGAAGCAACTCTACCGCTTCGGTATAAGTGACGTGCGCAAAGTCTGCCTGAACAACATGTTCCAAACGCTCGATTAAACCTTGATCCACAAACGAATTGAAAAAGCGAATATCGTCAGCACAAACTTCCATCACATAGGAAATGACATATTTTAGCATATCCCGCGCAAGATCCATATCATCCTGCAAATCAGCAAAGGCAATCTCAGGCTCTACCATCCAAAATTCCGCCGCATGACGAGGCGTGTTGGAGTTCTCGGCCCGGAAAGTCGGACCAAAAGTATAAACATTGCCAAAAGCCATGGCAAACGTCTCTGCCTCTAACTGGCCGGACACGGTCAGGTTTGCCGCTTTTCCAAAAAAGTCCTGGCTGTAATCTATGCTGCCGTCTTCCTTACGCGGAAGCGCATCCGGATCCAACGTTGTGACGCGGAACATCTCCCCTGCCCCCTCACAGTCGCTGGCAGTAATAATCGGCGTGTGCACATAAACAAACCCCCGCTCCTGGAAAAAGCGATGAATGGCATAAGAAACGGCCGACCGAACGCGAAAAACAGCGGAAAACAAATTCGTCCGAGGCCGCAAATGAGCAATCTGCCGCAAAAATTCCGGGGAATGCCGCTTTTTCTGTAATGGATAGTCCGGGGTGGATTCTCCGGCTATCGTAATTTTTTCTGCCTTAATCTCAAACGGCTGCTTCATCTCCGGCGTCACAACGACAACGCCCTCTACCTCAACGGCCGCGCCGACATTCAACTTAGAAATTTGGGCATAATTATCCAGTTTTTCTTCTTCAAACACGATCTGACAACCGCGAAAACAACTGCCGTCGTTTAACTCCATAAACCCAAAAGTTTTCGAATTCCGAACGGTTCGGAGCCATCCTTTGACCAAAACGCGCTGTTGCGCAAAATCAGAAAAGCGCTGGGTCAAATCCCGCAGCAATATTCTGTCCATGCTAACCTCTCCCACTATTTGCAAACAGGTATTTGTTTACAAAAATATTTATATATTACGTTTAATTATATCATAGTTTTAGCCGATTGGCAAGCGGCAATCCGTCGTTTTTTTATTCAAAACCAACTTTATAATCATTTTTTATCTACCGACTTTTCGATAGACAGAGGCCGGGATGTTTTTTCTCAGAAATGCTACAGCCTCATCTTCGGACTCCAAAAAACATTTTTTGGGAACAATATAGGCATTTTTTGCTGTTTTGCAGAAATAAAAGTACTGTTCTGTTTCATATACTGCAAACAGAGCCCCATAAACATATCGAACAGTCTTACCGTTGACCGAAAAAGATACGGTGTTTGGCTCTACCTGGCATTCAAGCGTTTTTCCACGCACGCGCCGCAACATCTTTTTTACCGGCCACTTGGGATACCAAAAATAACTGATACAAAACACACCAAAAGGCAGAATCCCAACCAACGCAGCAGAGATGGCAGACCAGATCAGTAAATCCTTGCCCATAAAAAAGCCGGACACGGCCAAAACAATACCAAGAACCAAAAATACAACCAGATACCACAACGCATAACGCAGTGCAGATGCAACATATTTGCCGAACACGCCAAATCTGAAATAGTCCTGAAGCATTTTTTCTGTGTAAATCACTTTCGCCGTCATCAATACCAGCCCTCCCCGCTCAGTATAAAAAGTATACCATAAAGCCCCCTGGATTTCAAGTTGATTGACAAAAACATAAAAACCTTGTATAATAAATTTCGAAAATGAAAAGAGAGAAGTTCAGACATGATCGAATTAAAAAACAAACCTCAAACGCCTCCAACAAAAAAGGAACAGCCATTCAAACAGCCACAAACAGAACAAACCCCTGAAATTTTTGCAAAAGGGATGTGCTTTTCAAAACTGTTTTGGCTGTTTGTAATCGGAAATGTCGTAGGCTGCATTATGGAAACTTTTTGGTGCCTGATTACCCTGCACGAGTTTCAAATGCGCGTAGGTCTGGTTTTAGGACCGTTTATTCCGATTTACGGAATCGGTGCGGTGCTGATCACCGTTGGGTTATACAAAATCATTGACAAAAGTGATATTTTGATTTTTTTATGCAGCGGTTTAATCGGAGGCGTTTTTGAATACTTTTGCAGTTGGGCGCAAGAAATGGTCTTTCACACCGTATCCTGGGACTACTCCGATACCCCGTTTAACTTTAATGGCCGAACCAACCTGATGTTCATGCTGTGCTGGGGTCTGTTGGGCCTCGTCTGGATTCGGATTATTTATCCTTGGATTTCACGATTTATCGAAATGCTGCCAGTAAAGTGGGGCCGTATTTTAACCCGAGCTCTTATCCTCTTTTTTGTGTTTGATATTGCCTTAACGGTTTTGGCACAGGCTCGCAGAACATTGCGCAACGAATATCACCTGCTACCTAAAACGATTGTTGGACAAATTTTAGACGAGGTTTACGATGACAAAACACTGGACTGGTTGTTTCCAAATATGATGCCGGCTCCAAAATAAGCCTTCCCCGGTTGGGGAAGGCTTATTTATATAAAACGCTATTGAAAAAACTCACAAAATGTGGTATCATAAAACAAAAACCGGACATCTCGGTGAAGCAATGGAGGGAAATCATGATACTCAGCGGCGTTGTCGAACATATTATCTACAAAAACGCCGAAAACGGATATACCGTTCTCGAGTTACAAACACACGACCAAATAATTGTTACCGTTGGGATCATGCCGTTGATTGCAGAAGGCGAACAAATCGAGGTAGAAGGGAACTATACAACACATAAGACGTACGGACAACAGTTTGTGGTAACGACTTTTGCCAGCCGTCTTCCAGTCACCGAAACAGCGATTTTAAAATACCTGTCTTCAGGCATCGTGCAGGGGGTTCGTGAAAAATCCGCCCACCAACTGATTGAGGCATTTGGACCGGAAACCCTCGAAGTGTTGGAAAATGAGCCGCAACGCGTAGCACAACTCAAAGGATTTTCTTTACAACGTGCGCAAAAAATTGCAAACAGCATGGCGGACACCATGGGCGTAAAGTCCATTTTACTATATTTTCAGCAATTCGGGATTACACCCAATGCCGCGTTTAAAATTTACCGACAATGGGGCATGAAAGCCTACGATATTTTACGCCAAAACCCCTATCGATTATGTGAAATTAACGGAATCGGATTTGAAACGGCCGACCGTGTTGCTGAAAGCATGGGATATGACCGCGCCAGCACCAATCGCATTGAAGCCGGGATTATTTACATTATTAACCATAATCTGTATGGAAACGGACACACCTTTTTACCAAAACAAAAACTGTGCCAGATTGCCCAGGACCTCTTAGGGGCAGAGCCTGAGGCTGTTGCGGAAAGCCTGCAATCCATGATCGACAGCGAAGTGTTGGTTTATGAGCCGCATATCGCGAATACCGACGGCGTTTATCTGCGATGGGCTTATGACTGTGAAAAAAGCATCACCGACCGTGTACTGCTGGCCAGCAAGTTTGTTTCGGACTACGAAGGCAATTTTGAAGAAGACATCGAACAAATCCAACAACAACTCCATATCTGTTTTGCAGAAAGACAAAAGCAGGCCATCCGAGAAGCCTGCCAACAGCAAATGATGATTTTAACCGGAGGCCCGGGAACAGGAAAAACGACAACACTAAACGGCATTATTAAAGCATTCGAGAAAAAAGGAATGTCCTTTTTACTGGCTGCTCCAACCGGCCGCGCCGCAAAACGGATTGCAGAACTAACCGGGAAGTCGGCTCAAACCATTCATCGACTGTTAGAATATCAACCTCGCGAGGGCGAATTTGTGTTTTTGCGCAATAAGGAAAATCCCTTGTCTTGCGATGCCGTAATTGTAGACGAAGCCTCGATGGTGGATTTAAGTCTTTTTGCACATCTGTTAGATGCCATGACATTGTCAACCAAGTTGATTTTAGTAGGTGATTCAGCGCAGCTCCCCCCAGTTGGAGCCGGCCGCATTTTTAAAGACATTTTAGACAGTGAAATTGTTGCAACCACGCAATTAACAGAAATTTTCCGTCAAGCACAGGAAAGTTTGATTATCACCAATGCACACGCCGTTTTAAACGGACAAAAACCGATCTTGACCGAAAAGAAAAAAGATTTTTTCTTTTTGCGGCAAACACACCCGCAAAACCTGTTAGACTTAGTGTGCGATCTTTGTTCCACCCGATTGCCGAACGCATATGGATACGATCCATTTCAGGATATCCAGGTTCTTTCACCCACCCGAAAGGGGTCAACCGGAACAGTCTCTTTAAATAACGCGCTCCGACAAGCCCTGAATCCTTCGGATGGAATCAAAAGAGAACTGACCTTTCGCGGACAAACATTCCGAGAGGGTGACAAGGTGATGCAAATTCGGAACAATTACAGTTTGGAGCCTGAAAACCCAGAAGAGGAACCTGAACGCGGGGTCTTTAACGGGGACATTGGCATTGTTGAAAGCGTTCATCCCCGAGATGAAACCCTTGTCGTCCGATATGATGAGAGGCGAATCACCTACACGCTGGAGACACTGGAAGACCTTGAACTGGCCTACGCCATTACGGTGCACAAAAGCCAAGGCAGTGAATTTAATGCCGTTATTTTACCTCTTTTAGACGGTTCGGATCTTCTATTTACACGGAATCTGCTTTATACTGCCATTACGCGAGCCAAACAATTACTGATTATTGTCGGCTCTTCTGACAGAATTTTGCAAATGATTCAAAACGTGCGCAGCGATAAAAGATATTCGGGATTGAAATACCGGCTTTTGAAGGAGTTTGAACAACAATGAACATTTGGAACCTGTTGTTTACACACCGCTGCATTGGCTGCGGGGATTTAATGGACACGTTTGACCAACATGTCTTTTGTGCAGCATGCGCGCAAACAGTCCGCCCGGCAGATAAAACAGAGTATGCATTCGAAAACATCGAACAAGTTGTGCATGTATACAATTATGAAGGAAGCGTCCGAACAGCTCTGATACAATTAAAGCATGAAAAAAATAAGCCGATACGAGATGCGATGGCAACGGCGATGGAAAAGCGGCTTACAGGCCTTGTGAACCTTTGTGAATACCAACTGGTTACCTGCATCCCTCGATACAAAGAAAAAAAGAATGTTCCCTATTGTCAAGCAGAATTTTTGGCACAGCACATAGCCAAGCAAATCAAACTGCCGTTATATGCTCATTTATTGTATAAAAAACATAAAAATCGGTCTCAAACAACCTGTCGCAGCTACACGGAAAGAGCCCGCAATGTACGCAACATTTTCGGAGTGGATCCACAAATAGACATTACGGGCAAAAAGATTTTGTTGGTTGATGATATTCTCACAACAGGCGCAACGTTGCAAGCAGCTGCAGAAGTGTTAAAAAAGGCCGGGGCAAGTGAAATTTGCGCCATCACTGCTGCATATACACCGCAGCATCGAAAAGTACTGCAAGACCTACAACGCAACGAAGATCGCACCATTGAGTGGGAAGGAGAAAATATTCAGATTGACGCCGAAGCCTTACAAAAAGCCGCAATGAAGCACAAAAACAAGCAGGAACAAAGTGAAAAATAATTTTGCAGCAAAAGGGACGATCAAATCAAACATTCTTTTTTCTGCAAGGATATTTTTATAAACCGACAAAAGAGCATTGACAAACGGCAAAGAATGTTGTATAATGACATCGAACTTAAAAGAAAACCGTTGACGTGGAGATAAAAACAAAAAAGGCGCAGTACAGAGAGTTCGGGTAGGCTGAGATCCGGGCAGAAAGCCGTTTGTTAAATGGACCACTGAGGGCACGGTCAAAGGATCAGACGTTATTTGATTTGAGTATTCCGTGACGTGAGGCATGCGTTAATTGCCGCAGATATGATGGTATCTGGCAGAGTGTACGAAGCAATTCGTAAATCAAGGTGGCACCGCGAATTTTTGAAAGATATTCGTCCTTGACTGTATAAAAACAGTCAAGGATTTTTTTATCTGTTGCACGTGCAAAACCTTCATCATTGTATAAATTAAATAATTGAAAGGCGTGAAAAAACATGTCAAAGGGGCGATTCGGCATCCATGGAGGGCAGTATGTTCCCGAAATTCTTATGAATGCCATAAACGAATTGGAAGCTGCATATAACCAATACAAAAACGATGCCGCTTTTCAAAAAGAACTTCAAACCCTGCTCAATGAATATGCAGGAAGACCCAGTTTGCTATACTATGCAAAAAAAATGACAGAAGATCTCGGCGGAGCTAAAATTTATTTAAAAAGAGAGGATCTTAACCACACAGGTTCGCATAAAATCAACAATGTTTTAGGACAGACGCTGTTGGCCAAGAAAATGGGCAAAACCCGTGTTATTGCAGAAACAGGCGCTGGACAACACGGTGTAGCAACAGCAACCGTTGCAGCATTGATGGGGATGGAATGCGAAATCTTTATGGGCCGCGAAGACACAGAAAGGCAAGCACTCAACGTTTATCGCATGAAATTGCTGGGCGCAAAAGTACACGCCGTCACCTCCGGGACAGCAACCCTTAAAGATGCGGTATCAGAAACGATGCGGGAATGGACAAAACGGATTGACGATACCCATTACGTATTGGGTTCTGTGATGGGCCCTCACCCGTTCCCAACCATTGTCAGAGATTTTCAAGCCGTGATCTCTAAAGAAATGCGTCAACAGATTTTAGAATTAGAGGGACGGCTGCCGGATGCGGTCATTGCCTGTGTCGGAGGCGGATCCAATGCAATCGGCGCCTTTTATCACTTTATTCCGGATGAAAACGTGCGCCTGATTGGCTGTGAAGCAGCAGGAAGAGGCGCAGACACCTTTGAAACGGCTGCTACGATCACCACAGGCCGGCTTGGGATTTTCCACGGAATGAAAAGTTACTTTTGCCAAGATGAACACGGTCAAATTGCGCCGGTTTACTCGATTTCTGCCGGACTGGATTATCCGGGTGTCGGACCGGAACACGCATGGTTGCACGACACGGGCCGAGGAGAATATGTAGCGGTAACGGATGACGAAGCGGTAGACGCTTTCGAATACCTCAGTAAAACAGAGGGCATCATTCCGGCAATTGAAAGCGCACATGCCGTTGCATACGCAAAAAAACTGGCTCCGACCATGAAAAAAGACCAAATTATCATTATCAACATTTCGGGCAGAGGCGACAAAGACTGTGCGGCCATCGCCCGGTACAGAGGGGAGGATCTTTATGAATAAAGAGGCTTATCAAACACAAAACCCTCAAGTAATTCCGCTTCTCGTATGCGGGGCTCCGGATCTTGCAACAACCAAAGAATTGATTGTTGAGCTATCTAAAAACGGAGCGCCTCGAATCGAATTGGAAATTCCTTTTTCTGACCCCATTGCAGAGAATCCGATCACCCAAACAGCAAGCGTTCTGGCACTAAAAGCGGAAACAACCGTTGACGCCATTTTTGAGATGATGCAACAGGTTCGAGAAGAAACAAATGTTCCCGTTTTCTTTACAACGTACGCCAACGTACTATTTTCATACGGAACGGAACCATTTGCACAAAAATGCGCACAGGTCCAAGCCGACGCTGTCGTTTTGAAAGATGTTCCTTTTGAAGAAAAGGAAGAATTTGAATCTGTCTTTAAAAAATATGGGATCTGCTTTATTCGCCAACTCACGCCTACGTCAAAATCCAGAATTGCCATGATAGCACAAGGTGCGGATGGATTTTTAGACTGTTTCTCGTCTTTGAGCGCACCAAAAACAATTCAATCCATTGCCCAAGAAATCCAACAGGTTGTTCAAACAGCAAAACAAGGGCAAAACACGCGCCCTTGTCTGGTTGAAACAGATTTAAACGCCCCCGACCAAATTGCCCAGTTAGCACCATTAGCAGACGGAATCATTCTAAATACAGGTATTATTGAATGGATTGTGAAAGATCCGCAAAATTGCGTGCAAAACGCGATAAAATATTACCAAACGATTTTAGAAAAATTAGCGTAATATAAAACGGTAAGCTTTAAAATTTACAAACAAAACAGGCTGTCAAGATATGACAGCCTGTTTTGTTTTATCAAATTACATATTATTGTTTTTCGCACAAAAAAGAACAAGAACCCTTTCATTACCATACATTATTTTACCCGGTACTGTCCTTTACATTTTAAAATCGTACAAACACGATCAAACTCTAAGGCCACATCTTTGCGGTCTTTTTTCTTGTCTACCAAAGAAATCCCCCACAACACAACCGAAGAAAGCACAAACGCGGGAACCAATTCATAAAACGAAAGAGTGCGCACGCCTAAACCCCAATAAAAAAGCGCTTTCCACGCTAATACGCCTATTCCACCCGCTAAAATAGATCCTACCGCGCCTTTATGTGTAATTCGACCGGAGTACAGGGAAAAAAGCATCACAGGGCCAAAGGCCGCAGCAAAGCCTTCCATTGCCACAACCGCCACAACCGGAGTGGCTGTCTTGGAATCCCAACACATAATACCGACCGCAACAGCAAATAAAACCAGAACGACCCGACAGACGGTTACCATCCCAATTTCAGAAGTTTTTGTGCGGATTTTTGGATAGATATCATAAGCCGAAAAGGTTGCAGCGGACATCAAATAAGCCCCAGCAGCCGAAAGCAAACAAACAAGTAAAACAAAAAACAGCAGCCCTCGTATATACTCATTTTCAATAATAAATATGCCTTGAAATAAAGCGGCAAATCGTCCGGAACTCCCTACAAGAGGATAGGAAAACGCCCCTAACAAGACCGCGCAGCCACAGCAAATAATCGTCCAAATTAAACAAGCATAAGAAGACCGGCGCATCTTTTTCCGATGCCGAGCTGCCATATAGTGAGTTAAAACTTGCGGCATACCAAAACAACATAACCCTGCGCTTAAGCAAGTTAAAGCAGATGGAACCGAAAGTTGATAAAAATCATCGGTTAGCGTTTTAGGGAATAAATGAAGCCCCTGCAACAAGTTTGAATGTACAATGGAAACCTGTGTCTGCCCGGATACAAGATAAGTCAAAACAACAGCCGCCACTAACACCATAACGACTAAAACAGACTGAACAACCCCGGAAACGACCACGGAAGTAAAGCCACCGAAAAGCAAATATATTACAACACAAAGTAAACAGACCGCAACAGAAAGAGGCCTGGAAAACCCAAACAACGCCGTACAAAGGGAAGAACTGAACGAAACAAGAAAAACAGCCATCAACAAAGAGAACACAATGCCCACCCCGGCACTAACCACACGAACTACACCGCTGGCACTCTTGAACCGAACTTCCAAATATTCAGGAATGGTCAAAGCCCCTGCAACCTCGGCATAGACGCGCAATCTCCGAGACAAAAAAATCCAACTTAAAAAGCCGCCTACGGCAACCGCAACGCTTAAAAAAATAGCATTTTTGATTCCACTGACCGATGAAAACGCAATTGCAGGCAAAACCAACAATACAAACCCTGAAAAATCCGAAACACAAGCAGACAGAGAATTTGCTAACGGAGTCAGGCGTCGTCCAGATAAAAAAAAGGAGGAAACGACGTTATTGCCCGCATTACGCCGCTCCCCTAAAAGACCGGCCGCACAAATAATCGTAACATACAAAATCAGCAGCGCTAAAAAAACAGCTGTCTCCATTCTTATCATCCTCCGAAGAAACACCTTTGCACTTCTTATTTTATAGGATACCCTGTTTTTTACAAATTGTCAAGAGGTTTAAAAAATTCTATTGTCGCATTTTTAAGACAACACAATGAGACACCCGAATGTTTCACGTGAAACATTCGGGTATCTGTCGCTTATTCCCGCTCCCGCCCTACAACGGACATTTCAGGATGATGCTGAGCATACATCTTACAGATACGCAACACTTCGTCACTTGACGTGTCACATTCCAACACAAATTGAAAACAGCAAGTATTTTTACGCTGATGAATAGAAGACAGTCTACGCAAAATGCTTTCCACATAATCCGCATCTTCTCCAGGCCAAACATGCACAACACACTTTTGCACGCCTTGGCAAATGGAAGACCGTTCTTTGAGAGCCGACTTTTCAAGAAGCCGCCCAACTAATTCTGTCAGAAAAAATACACCCAGCAATGCAAATACGGCAAAAACGACTTCCGCGACAATTTCCATATAAATCCCCCATGTTCTATGTAAGCCTCTTCAGGAAAAGCCGATAAGCCTATTACAACATATGCGGGACAAGCCTGAGGTGCTACCCTACGAATCAAGTATGTTTCACGTGAAACATTTGTACAAAAACACTATTGCTTTCTATCATAAAAGATGATATAATGTTTTTAAGAATAAAGTTCTGATTCGAAGGGAAAAATGACCATGTCCAAAATTATTGCAGTGGCAAACCAAAAAGGCGGCGTCGGGAAGACAACAACCGTAGTCAATCTTGCCTCTTGCTTGGCGGAAAAAGGAAAAAAAGTTCTACTTGTCGATCTGGACGCACAAGGCAACGCGACAAGCGGGTGCGGAATATCCAAAAGGCACCTGGAGTTTTCTGCTTACAACCTGCTTACAGACGAATCCCCTAACGCAGAACAAATCATACAAAACACCGTCTACAAAAATTTGTGGATCGTTCCGTCTACTATGGATTTGGCTGGAGCGGAACTGGAACTTTCGGAGCAAAAAAACCGAACACAAAAATTAAGAGCAGCCATCGAAACACAAAAAGAACGCTTCGACTACATCTTTATTGATTGTCCGCCCTCTTTAGGGCTCGTCACATTGAATGCGCTTTCTGCCGCAGATTCTGTACTTATTCCAATTCAATGTGAATTTTACGCACTGGAAGGGTTATCCCAACTGACAAACACGATTAAGCAAGTTAAAAAACTGTATAATCCGGATCTTACAATTGAAGGCGTACTGGTTACCATGTACGACGGACGATTGAACCTGACAGGACAAGTTCTTGCAGAAGTGAAAAAATATTTTGCAGACAAAACCTTTAAAACGGTGATTCCTCGGAATGTTCGAATCTCAGAAGCCCCGAGCCACGGAAAACCAATTAACTATTATGACCGGGGCGCAAAAGGAACGGCCGCATACTATGCATTGGCAGATGAAATGATTAAAAACCACAAGAAACAAAGGAGGTAAGCCTCTTGGCCAAAGGTTTGGGAAAAGGGCTGAATAGCCTATTTGAAGAAAATGAAACAGATTTTGAAGAAAGCCAAAAAGAGTTGATTCAAATTCCAATCACTCAGGTAGAGCCGAACAAAGCACAACCCCGAAAAACATTTGAAAAAGACGCGCTCGACGAGTTAGCTTCTTCGATTGCACAAAATGGGATGCTGCAACCTATTATTGCAAGACCCTTGCAAAACGGACAGTATCAAATTGTATCCGGAGAAAGGCGTTGGCGGGCAGCCCGCTTAGCAGGATTAAGAGAAGTTCCCGTTATCGTAAAAGAATTGGACGACAAAACAACGCTGGAAATCGGATTGATCGAAAACCTGCAGCGCGAAGACTTGAACATTGTAGAAGAAGCAAAGGGTTATCGCGTATTGATCGAAGAATTTTCATTGACACAAGAAGAAGTGGCAAAACGGGTCGGAAAATCCAGGCCGGTTATTGCCAATGCAATGCGTATTTTAGCCTTACCTGAAAAGGTTTTAGACCTTGTACTGGAAGGCCAGTTGTCCTCCGGGCACGCCCGCGCATTATTACCGCTGCAGGAACTGTATGAGCCGCAGGCGTTTATTAAATTGGTCGAACAAATCATTCAAAGAGGGCTGACGGTTCGAGACGTTGAAAATATGGCTAAAAAGAAACCGGGCAAAAAACAAAAAACCGAAGACAAAAACGCCATTTATTATGCCTCGTTATGCGAAGATCTATCCAAAAGCTGGGGGAGAAAATTCCGGATTAAATCGGAAAAGTCAGTAAAAGGCCAAGAAAAAGGAACTATTTTAATTGAATACTACAGCAAAGATGATTTTGAAAATCTAATCGAAAAGTTAAAGGACGAAGGGAACGCGAACGACCATGATTGATATTAAATTTTTAAGAGAAAATCCGGAAGTTGTAAAGCAAAACATCAAAAATAAATTCCAGGACCAAAAACTGGAATTAGTGGATAAAGTGATTCGTCTGGACGAAGAAAACCGCGCAACAAAAGCGCAGGTAGAAGCACTGCGCGCAGAACGCAATAAAGCATCCAAACAAATTGGCGGACTGCTGGCAAAAGGAGAAAAGGAACAGGCCGAACAAATCAAAGCAGAAATCGCAAAAAGCGGAGATCAAATTGAGCAGTTGACACAAAAAGAACGGCAGCTGCAAGAGGAAATCAAAAAAATCATGATGGTGATCCCGCAAATTATTGACAAATCTGTTCCGATCGGAAAAGACGACAGCGAAAATGTAGAGATCGAGCGTTTTGGCGAGCCGGTCGTACCGGATTTTGATATTCCGTATCATACGGAAATTATGGAGAACTTTAACGGCATAGACCTTGACAGTGCTCGAAAAGTGGCCGGAAACGGGTTTTATTATCTGATGGGCGACATTGCCCGGCTACATTCCGCCGTTATTACTTATGCCAGAGATTTTATGATTGATCGAGGCTTTACGTACTGCGTTCCACCGTTTATGATTCGAAGCGATGTGGTAACGGGCGTTATGAGTTTTGCCGAAATGGAATCGATGATGTATAAAATAGAAGGCGAAGACCTTTATCTGGTGGGCACCAGCGAACACTCCATGATCGGAAAATTTATCGATACCATTTTACCGGAAGAAAAACTGCCGCAGACATTGACCAGTTATTCTCCCTGTTTCAGAAAAGAAAAAGGCGCGCACGGCATTGAAGAACGCGGCGTATATCGGATTCATCAGTTTGAAAAACAAGAGATGATTGTGATTTGTAAGCCGGAAGATAGTATGATGTGGTTTGACAAACTATGGAAAAACACCGTAGACCTGTTCCGCTCTTTGGACATCCCCGTCCGCACGCTGGAATGCTGCTCTGGAGATCTTGCCGACCTGAAAGTGAAATCCCTGGACGTTGAAGCTTGGTCCCCGCGTCAGAAAAAATATTTTGAAGTGGGAAGCTGTTCCAACCTCGGAGATGCACAGGCAAGACGTCTGAAAATCCGTGTTGTTGGCGAAAACGGCGAAAAATATTTGGCGCACACACTAAACAATACCGTGGTCGCTCCGCCGAGAATGTTGATTGCTTTTTTAGAAAACAATCTACAAAAAGACGGTTCTATCCGCATTCCAACCGCATTGCAACCCTATATGGGCGGAAAGCAAAGCATCACAAAATAACAAATCCAGACAAAAACTGCGAAAAAATCACAAAATGCAAAATAAAAAAGAGCGAGTTTTACTCGCTCTTTTTCTTCTATAAAACAGGGCTAAGCTCGTCTTAAGAGTCTAAATCCCAATCAAAATGGCCCGTCAGCACCGTAGTTTCGGTGTCTGCAACCACCAACAGGCCGCCGTCTACATGTCCGGCCCGCGCCTCTCCGTCTTCTGTTTGGAACCGGCATTCTCCGGCGCGTATTGCGGTCATAAACGGAATGTGCCCGGCCATCACCGCCAAATCCCCCTCGCTGCCCCGCAAACAAAGCTGAACGACAGCGCCGTCAAACACATTGCCGTCCGGGGTAGATATCAATAGCCGAAACGTGTTCATCTTGCAGCCTTTCCGGCCTTTTCTACAGCCTCATCAATGGTGCCGACAAACAAAAATGCAGACTCAGGCAAATCGTCATGCTTGCCTTCGATGATTTCTCGAAAGCCTCGAATCGTCTCCGAAAGAGGGACATATGTTCCCGGAATTCCCGTAAACTTTTCCGACACATCAAAAGGCTGCGACAAAAACCGTTGAATTTTACGGGCACGCTGTACCAATAATTTATCGTCATCCGAAAGTTCATCCATGCCCATAATGGCAATAATATCCATCAATTCCTTGTAGCGCTGCAGGATTCTTTGCACTTCACGCGCAACACGATAATGTTCTTCGCCTACAACATCTGCAGACAAAATTCGACTGATAGATTCCAGCGGGTCCACGGCAGGATAAATTCCCTGTGACGCGATGTTCCGAGACAATACCGTGGTAGCATCCAAATGCGCAAACGTCGTCGCCGGTGCAGGGTCCGTTAAGTCATCCGCAGGCACATAAACGGCCTGTACAGAGATAATAGACCCGCGTTTGGTAGAAGTAATCCGCTCCTGAAGCGCGCCCATCTCATTGGCCAGCGTAAGCTGATAGCCCACCGCCGACGGCATTCTTCCCAGCAATGCCGAAACTTCACTGCCCGCTTGCGTAAATCGGAAGATATTATCAATAAATAACAACACGTCCTGCCCTTCGGCATCTCGGAAATACTCCGCCATAGTCAACCCGGAAAGCGCGACACGCATTCTGGCTCCCGGCGGCTCGTTTTTGCTCATGATCTACCGCCTTTTGCACGGTATACCCCATCAAAAAGAAGTTTCCGACAGCGACCGCGCCGCTCAACAAATTCCCTAACAAAACGGTATAATCCCATTTTCCTATAATTAAAAAAACGGCTTCCATCAGTAAGCTGAGAATGCCAACCCAGACGGCAATATAAATCGTTTCCCGACGAACGGTCGCATCTATTTTCATCTCGTCAACGCCCCTTTATTCCATACGATGTTAGCATGTACTAAATTCTTTAAAATATTTCTATTTGCCCGGCCTAATGCCAGTACTTTTTATCTAAACTTCTGAAAAATACGGCTTCGGAAATATCCGAGGCTTCTATCGTTTCCCGGCCGGCCAAGTCGGCAATGGTACGGGCCAACTTAATGATTTTATCATGCGCCCGCATAGACAGAGACAACTTTTCGAAAACCTGAAGTAACCGCTCATAAGCTTCCGAAGACAATTCCCCTTTGATCTGCTGGACCTGGGCTGCAGACATGTTCGCATTGCACGTTGTTTTGGTCCCCGCGAATCGCTGCTGCTGCCGCAGGCGGGCACGGTTGACACGAAGTTTAATTTCCGCACTGCTCTCCGCTTTTTGAAAGGTATTCAGTTCTCCAACTGATACGGCAGGCAATTCAGCCTGAATATCTATTCGGTCTAACAACGGACCGGAAATACGACCTCGATATTTATCAATTTGTGTTTTAGTACAAGTACATTTCTGCGTCGGATGTCCAAACCTGCCGCACGGACAAGGATTCATCGCACAAACCAACATAAAAGACGCCGGATACGTCACAGACCCTTTCACACGACTGACGGTAACACAACGATCCTCTAACGGCTGCCGCAAACTATCCAGCACCCGCGGAGAAAACTCTGCAATTTCATCTAAAAACAAAACCCCGTTATGCGCCAAAGAAATTAGGCCCGGCTTAGGAATAACGCCGCCTCCGGTTAACGCGGCAACCGAGACGCTTTGATTGGTTTTCATAAACGGTCGATGCGTTACCAGCGGATGCGCTGCAGTTAGTTTTCCGCAAACCGAATAGATCTTACTGCTCTCGATTTTTTCTTCAACAGACAAATCCGGAAGAATGGTCGGCAACGCTTTAGCCAGCATACTTTTTCCTGCTCCCGGAGGGCCGATGAAAAGCATGTTATGTCCTCCCGCCGCAGCAATCTCACACGCACGCCGCGCGCTTTGCTGTCCGATAATCTGCGAGAAATCCACATCCGGAACATCTTCCCGGATCGAATGAGAAAAATCAGGCTTTGGTGCGGCTTTGATAGGCACTTGCCCGGACAAGTGATCCGTCAACTGACGTAAACTTTCTACTCCGAATACTTCAATCCCATCAACGGTAGCGGCCTCTGAGACATTCTCCTGCGGAACATAAATCTGTTGAAAACCCAATTGCTTGGCTGCTAAAACGGAGGCAAAAATACCGTTGCTGCCGCGAATCGTACCGGAAAGAGAAACTTCGCCCAAAAAGGCGGCCTGTCTTGACGGAGCTTGAATTTGACCGGAAGCGCTCAACATGCCCAAAACCATGGCCAAATCATACACAGAGCCTTCTTTGCGCACATCTGCCGGAGCGAGATTGATGACAACAGAAGCATGATACAACCGAAATCCGGCATTCAACAATGCGGCCTTGATTCGTTCTGCTGCTTCACGCACCGATGCGTCCGGCAGTCCGACAATGTGGACCGAAAACTGATCTGATTTATGAATATCTGTTTCGACATCAATTAAAAATCCGTCAATTCCCCAAAGTCCGATGCTCCGAACAACCGAAACCATTCGCATCAACCCCTTTTCCTTTATTTTACAATAAAAAGACATTTTTTTCAATAGATAATTTAAAAAAGGGTATGGATTTTTTATAGTAATTATGATATAATGTAGAGGTTGAAAAAAGTTTGGCTTTCATTTTCGAATATACGGAGGAACCATACATGGGATTGTTTGAAAAAGTTTTCGGGACGCATAGCTCCAGAGAACTGAAAAAAATCGCACCGGTTGTACAAAAGATTGTTGCATTGGAAGAAGAGTACAAAAAACTGTCTGATGAACAATTAAAAGCAAAAACGCCCGAATTCAAAAAACGTTTGGCCGAAGGCGAAACCTTAGAGGATATTTTGCCGGAAGCTTTTGCAACCGTTCGGGAAGCTTCTGACCGTGTGCTGGGCATGCGGCATTTCGAATGCCAGTTGGTTGGTGGTATTATTCTGCACCAGGGCCGTATTGCGGAAATGAAAACAGGAGAAGGAAAAACGCTTGTTGCTACACTTCCGTCTTATTTGAATGCACTGACGGGAAAAGGCGTTCATGTGGTCACGGTCAACGACTATCTGGCGCAACGTGACAGTGAATGGATGGGAAAAATCCATAAGTTCTTAGGGCTGTCTGTTGGCTTGATCGTACATGATATTCCAAACACAGAACGCAAAAAGGCGTATGCTGCAGATATCACATACGGAACCAACAACGAGTTTGGTTTTGACTATCTGCGCGACAACATGGTTTTATATAAAAAAGATATGGTTCAACGCGGGCATTACTTTGCCATCGTCGACGAAGTAGACTCGATTTTAATTGATGAAGCCAGAACTCCGTTAATCATCTCCGGCCATGGGGATGAATCGGACGAAATGTATATTAAGGCAGACAATTTTGTAAAATATCTAAAGCCTCTTGTAATCAAAGAAATGGATACAAAAGAGACTTATGAAGACGCCGAAGAAGATTATATCGTCGATGAAAAAAATAAAAATGCAGTTTTAACCGCAAAAGGTGTAGAAAAAGCACAGCGTGCCTTTGGGGTTGAAAATCTGGCCGATATTGAAAACGTAGAGTTACAGCACTATATCAATCAGGCGCTGAAAGCTCACGGGACCATGCATCGAGACGTAGACTACGTGGTAAAAGACGGTGAAGTCATTATCGTTGACGAATTCACAGGCCGTCTGATGTTTGGCAGACGCTATTCCAACGGACTGCATCAGGCCATTGAAGCAAAAGAAAACGTTAAAATCGAAAATGAATCTAAAACACTGGCGACGATTACATTCCAAAACCTGTTCCGAATCTATGATAAATTGTCCGGTATGACCGGAACAGCACTGACGGAAGAAGAAGAATTTAAAGAAATCTATAACATGGACGTTGTTGAGATTCCGACCAACAAGCCCATGATTCGAAAAGATTATAACGATAAAATCTTTAAAACCGAACACGGCAAATTCGAAGCGGTTATTGAACGGATTAAGCAAGCTCAACAGGTTGGACAGCCGGTTTTGGTAGGTACGATCACCATTGAAAAATCCGAAACCCTCAGCAGAATGCTGAAAAAGGAAAATATTCCGCATAAAGTTTTAAATGCAAAATTCCACGAAAAAGAAGCCGCGATCATCGCACAAGCCGGTAAGAAAGGCGCAGTCACCATTGCAACCAACATGGCCGGCCGTGGAACGGATATTCTGCTTGGCGGTAATGCAGAGTATATGGCAAAGCAGCAAATGGAAAAAGAAGGCTTTGACCATGACGATATTGTATGGGCAACCAGCTTTGTGGAAAGCGATGATGAAAAAATTCAAACAGCCAAAGCTCGGTATCAGGAGTTGTATCAAAAATTCAAGGAAGAAACAACCCAGGAAGCCGAAGAAGTCAAACAAGCCGGCGGCCTTTGTATTCTGGGCACCGAGCGGCATGAAAGCCGCCGTATCGACAACCAGTTGCGCGGCCGTGCCGGACGACAAGGCGATATTGGAGAAAGTTGTTTTTACATTTCGCTGGAAGATGACCTGATGCGCTTGTTTGGCGGAGACCGCATTGATGCGATTTCTAACGCCTTTAAAATGCCGGAAGATCAGCCAATCGAGGCCAAAATATTAACAAGCACGATTGAAAACGCACAGAAAAAAGTAGAAAGCAACAACTTTGCCAGAAGAAAAAGAACACTGGAATATGACGACGTTATCAACCAGCAACGCCAGTTAATCTACAGCCAAAGACAAATGGTCTTGGACGGCAAAGATCTTAAAGATTATATTTCTAAAATGGCCGAAAGCGTTGTTGAAAACGCTTGTACTCGATTCTTGAACAGCGAAGATCCTCAAACCTGGAACCTGCAAGGGTTTAAAGAAGAATTTCCCGGCCAGCTGCTTGTTCCGGAACTGGAGCAAATGTCGGAGGAAGAACTGAAAAAACTCACGCAAAAACAAGTGGAAGAACTGCTGTTGGAAAAAGTACAGGCAGCCTATGAAATGAGCGAACAGGCAAATACGCCGGAAAAAATGCGGGAGCTGGAACGCATTTTGTTATTGCGCAGCGTAGACACGCACTGGATGGATCATATTGACGCGATGGACGAATTACGTCAGGGTGTTTCACTCAGATCCTACAGCAACCGCGACCCGATTGTGGAATACAAGTTTGAAAGCGCCGAAATGTTTGATGAAATGATCGAGACAATTAAATCTGAAACGGTTATGAACGTTTTGCGGGTTCGAATCGTCAACAAACAACAGGACATTAAACGCTCTGCCGTTGCGAAAATTGCATCGGAAGGAACCGCTGAAAGCCGCGCAGCAACAACAGAAAAAGCACGTCCCTATGTAAAACGTGCAGATCAAAAAGTAGGAAGAAACGATCCGTGTCCTTGTGGCAGCGGAAAGAAATATAAAAAATGCTGCGGACGTGAAGCCGGCGACGAGGAAGATGAATAAAAAAAAGAGAACCGATATCGGTTCTCTTTTTTTTACAGCTAATGATTATGCATAATTCCCGGGAAGGGCTCCGCCATCCAACAGACAAACCGCCTCGGCTTTCATACCTTCTCCACGTCCGGTAAAACCAAGCCCTTCCTCCGTCTTTGCTTTAATGTTAATTGCCGAAGGATGAATTTCCAAAGCCTCTGCCAAACAAGCCTTCATTTGCTCCGCATAAGGCATCACCTTAGGTTGTTCACAAATAACCACACTGTCTATATTTACAATCGAATATCCTTCGGTTTTCATCACCATAAAAACTCGCCGTAATAACTCAATCGAAGAAATATTCTGATACGTATCATCTGTATCCGGGAACAAAGTTCCGATATCACGATTTCCGGAAGCCCCTAATAAAGCATCGATAATGGCATGCGTTAAAACATCTGCATCGGAATGCCCGTCAAGGCCTTTCTCGTAGGGAATTTCTACCCCGCCCAAAATCAATTTGCGCCCCTCCGCAAACCGATGAACATCATATCCGATTCCTACTCTCACAATACAACCTCCTGCCTCTTTTGTTAAAATATATTTTATCCGTTTCTGGAGGGGATAAACACATCCATGTAAAAAAGACCATGCTTAACACATGGTCTTTTTGATTATTCACTAACGTACGGTAAAATGGCAATCTGTCTTGCACGTTTAATCGCAAGCGTTAACTCTCTTTGATGCATTGCACAAGTACAAGTTACGCGGCGGGGCAAAATCTTACCTCTCTCGCTCAAAAACTTACGCAATTTTGCGGCATCTTTATAATCTATCACTGCGGATTTATCGGCACAGAACTGACAAACCTTTTTCTTCGGTCTTCTTCTGTATCCATCCGTTCTTTCTGCTCTTTCCGGTCTTTCAGGTCTTTCGGTTCTTTCTTCACGTTCAACCTTTTCAACCGTTTCAACAGTCTTTTCTTCCATGTCAAAAAATCTCCTTTCTTACCCGGAAATCCGGGGAATTACCAGGCAACCCGGGAACTATTAAAACGGCAGATCTTCGTCCTCGACATCTTTGATATCCTCAAACGCATCACTCGTCGACGCATTTGAAAAGGCTACAGGCTCATTCCTGCGCTCTTCCGGCATCACTGAAGATGAGGAACCCTCTCCGCCACGCTTCTCTCCGAATTGCACTTCTTCCACAACAACTTTTGTGGAACGCTGCCGTTTTCCGTCTTTATCGGTCCAGTTATCAACCTGAATGGAACCAAACGCAATAATGGCAGAGCCTTTTCTGAAATACTTCGAAATAAACTCCGCAGTTTGACGGAATGCAACACAATCGATAAAGTCCGTTTCATCTCTTTTAATCCGCCGGCTGATCGCTATCGTAAAACGAATGACCGACACGCCCGTCGGACTGGTTTTCAATTCTGGATCCGCGGTTAAACGCCCCATCAAAAAAACTTTATTGATATTCATTTTTCGGACTCCTATCTAAAATACACATTCTTTATTTTTTTACAATAATAGAACGCAACAGGCCTGTCGTGATATGATATACACGATTCAGCTCAGCAGGCAACTCTGCGGAAGATTGGAAGTTCACCAAAACATAGTAGCCTTCCGTTTCGTAGTTGATCGGGTATGCAAGTCTTCTCTTGCCCCAGACATCAACACTCTCCACTGTGCCGCCGTTTTCTGTAATGAGCTGTTTAAACTTTTCGGTCGTCGCCTCAAGCGCCGCATCGTCAAGTGTCTTTGTGCTCAGAACAAAAATCGTTTCATACTGATTCAAAACCATTACGTGCACCTCCTTTCGGACATTCGGAAAATACGCGAGCGTATTTTCAAGGCGGTATAAAACCTTACTGAAAAAATAAAAGACTTCTTTTATTCTTTCAATTCTTTCTAATTATATAGCAAATTTTTGAATTTGTCAAGAGGGGAATCGTTTTTCCGTCTTTTTTGCTTGATTTTCGGGCACAAGTGTAGTATAATAGGGATAAGTATGTTAATAAAAACACAAATGGGAGAGAGCCTTTCATGAAACTGGGAATTGTCGGATTACCAAACGTGGGGAAAAGTACACTTTTCAACGCGATTACCAATACAAAAGCCGCCCAGGCTGCCAACTACGCCTTTTGTACAATAGAACCCAATATCGGCGTTGTCAGCGTACCGGACGAACGCTTGGACGTGCTGGCCGAAATGTACCATCCGGTAAAATATACCCCGGCAACGATTGAATTTGTAGATATTGCGGGTCTTGTTCGCGGGGCATCGAAAGGAGAGGGTTTGGGCAATAAATTTTTATCCCACATCCGTGAAGTTGATGCCATCGTCCACGTTGTGCGCTGTTTTGACGACGAAAATATTATTCACGTGGAAAACTCGGTTGACCCGATTCGGGATATCGAGACGATCAATCTGGAACTGATTTTTGCCGATATGGAAACAGCGGACAAGCGCTTGGACAAAGCAAAAAAAGACGCAAAAGGAAATAAAAACGCGGCCGCTGAAGTGGAATTGTTTGAACGAGTAAAACAAACGTTAGAACAAGAAAAACCGATTCGAAGCATGCAGACCAATGAGGAAGAGGATAAAATACTGTCGGCTGCAAACTTTTTAACGATCAAACCGGTGATCTACGCGGCAAATATGAACGAGCAGGAATTTGTTAACACGGCAGAAAACAGTTATCTGCACCGCGTACAGGAGTATGCTCAAAAAGAAGGCGCACAAGTTCTTCCGATCTGCGCAAAAACTGAAGAAGATATTTCGGAAATGAGCGACGAAGAAAAACTGATGTTTTTAGAAGATTTGGGATTAAAAGAAAGCGGGCTTTCGCGTTTAATCAAGGCATCTTATCAACTGCTTGGCCTGATTAGTTATCTGACTGCCGGACCACAGGAAGTTCGTGCTTGGACCATCCGTAAGGGTACGAAAGCACCGGCAGCGGCCGGAAAAATCCATTCGGACTTTGAACGTGGATTTATTCGTGCAGAAGTGGTATCTTTTAACGACTTAGTCGAAAGCGGAACGTACACGGCTGCTAAAGAAAAAGGATTAGTTCGATCAGAAGGAAAAGACTACGTCGTACAAGATGGTGACGTGGTACTCTTTAGATTTAACGTATAAAAATATTTTTTGGAGACATTCTTATGGTAAAAATTGGCATTATTGGTGCTTACAGAGGCAGTGATTTTGCAAAGGCTGCAAAAGACTTTACCGACGCAAAAGTAACGGCAATCTGTGAACGGGACGAAAAAAGAATCGAGTGGCTCAAACAACGCGACCCGGAAAACTATACCTACTTCTCGGATTTTGACGAGATGCTGAACAGTGATATCGACGCTGTGATTCTGTGCAATTATTTTTGCGAACATGCGCCGTTTGCCATTAAGGCATTGAAAGCAGGAAAACATGTATTAAGTGAAACGCTGTCCAATATTACCATGGCAGAAGGTGTGGCACTAAAAAGAGCCGTTGAAGAAAGCGGAAAAATTTACATGATCGGCGAAAATTACCCTTACATGTGCGCACTGATGGAAATGAAAAAAGAATATGAAAAAGGCTATTACGGAAAAGTTTTATATGCAGACGGAGAATACAATCACCCCATGTGCGGAGAAGAATTTAATGAACTGTCTCCGGGCATCTATCATTGGCGCTCCTGGTTGCCTTCGACCTATTACGTGACCCACTCTATCGGACCGTTGATGTACGTCACTCAAACCATGCCGAAAACAGTCAACGCACTATCTGTTTTTGCTCCGGAACAAAATAAAGATAAAATGCGGTATGCGGCGGACGCGACGGCGGCAATCCTTTGCCAAATGGATAACGGAGCCCTGTTCCGCGTTACCGGGTGGTCTACCTTTTACGAACATAATATCTGGTACCGATTGGGCTGTGAAAAAGGCGGAATGGAAACGGTACGCGGAGATAAAGAATCTTTACATATTTCCTCGGCAGAAGGCGTAAAGACCTACAAACCAACTTGGGACGCCTTTGGAGACTTTGCTGCAAAAGCCGCTCACGGAGGCGGAGACTTCTGGACGCTGTATTATTTTGTGCAAAGCATTCTGACCAATACACAGCCGTTCTTTAATGTTGACCGTGCGGTTACGATGTCCAGTGTGGCTATTCTGGGATGGAGAAGCGCATTGGAAAAAGGAAAACAATATGATATCCCCGATTTCAACAACCCGGAGGATTGTAAAAAATACGAAAATGACACACTCAATCCCTTCCCGGACAAAAACGGTCATGTTTCTTATCCGTGCTGCAGCAAAACTGACTATGTTCCACCGGAAGAGGCACGCATTGCAGCAGAAAAAATTTGGAAAGAAAAAGGATTCCAGCTTTAAAAAACATATCATACAAAAAAACAGGTGCTGTATGCACCTGTTTTTTTACTGAAAAGAATTCTTAATCTTAAAAAAGTTCTTCGCCGTATTTCTTTGCCGTCAATTCTGCCGCCTTATAAATATCGCCGCAGCCTAACGTGATAAACAAATCTCCCGGCTGCGCCATTTGCTTGATTCGATCCGCGATATGCTCAAAATCCGGAACAAATTCGGCATTCGGCAACCGATCCACTAAATCCTGAGAGCTGACATGATATAAATCATTGGTTTCGCGCGCTGCATAAATGGGAGGAATCAACACATGGTCCACCGTCTTTAAAACAGCAACAAATTCATCCATCATCATCTTGGTTCGAGAATACGTATGAGGCTGATGGATAGCAATGATCCGCTTAAATCCCATATCCCGAGCAGTTTGGAACGTTACACGATACGCATCGGGATGATGTCCGTAATCATCGGCGACGATCGCGCCGTTGATTTTACAATGATATTCGAACCGACGCTGGGCGCCTGTATACGCATGCAGCCCCTGCCCGATTTCTGAAGCGCTCAACCCTGCCGTATACGCGGCTGCCGCTGCAGCCAAAGCATTTTTTATGTTATGTCTGCCGGGAACGGATAAACCAACCGAACAGAAAAACTGATTCTGATATAGAATATCGAAAGAAGTCAACCCGTGAGAAATTTGGATATTCGCCGCCGTAAAATCCCCTTTTTCCAAGCCAAAAGTGACTACCTTCCCGGAATATCCGGAAAGCATTTGAAGACTGTTTTCATCTTCTGCATTGGCTATCACCGCTCCGCCGGGACGCGTATTTTTCAGATAGGTTTGGAAAGAATGTATCAAATTTTCTACCGTTTTAAAATATTCCATATGATCTTGAGCAATATTTAAGATAACTGAAATATTCGGATGAAAATGCAGAAAAGATTCTTTAAACTCACAGCTTTCAAAAATACATAAATCACTTTTTCCGATCCGATAAGAACTGTCTATCTGCTTCATATGTCCGCCGATAATCGCAGAAGGATCCTTGCCTGCCGTTAAAAAGATCGACGTGATCATGGATGTCGTCGTTGTTTTTCCGTGTGTTCCCGCAACGCCGATCGTCATGGGATACTCATCTAAAAGAACCCCTAACAACACGGCCCGGCGATAGACAGGAATATGATGCTGTTCGGCATAAATCAATTCCGGATTGGTCGCCATAATCGCGTCCGTTTTGATCACAACCTCCGGCTGAAAAGATGCAATATTTTCTTCCTTTTGTCCGACGGTTACACAAATACCCATCTTCTCCAGATGTTCCACCGTATGGCTTTGCTGCATATCGGATCCGCAAACTTCATATCCGCGGAGTTTTAAAATCTCCGCAAGGCTCGACATAGAGGACCCGCCTATTCCGATAAAATATACTTTTTTTACCGAATCCAAATTGAGTTGTCCCATCTGTCCCATCTCCTAAATCATATTAAAATAAATCAGCAAAACAGAAATATCCGCCGGATTTACCCCGGAGATTCGACTGGCTTGGCCGATACTCAAAGGCTTTTGCCGATTCAACTTTTGTGCAGCTTCTTTTCGTAAGCCCCGAATCTGTTCGTAATCAATATCCTGCGGCAATTTTTTAGACTCTAACTTTTTAAACTGTTCTACCTGAGCAAGCTGACGTTTGATGTATCCCGCATATTTGATCGAAATTTCGACCTGTTCGCAAACCGAAGGAGCCAACGAGGGCCGATCCCGGTCCACCACTGCCAGATCTGCATAAGTAATTTCCGGCCGGCGCAATAAGTCAGCCAAAGAAACACCTGTAGACGGCTCTGAAAATCCTTTTTCGTTAAATAATCGACGTAACGGCTCATCCGGCGCCAAATACGTTTTTTCGCACCGTTGGATCTCTGCTTTTATTTTTGCCCATTTTTGCGTAAATTTTTCATATCTGTCTTGGCTGATCAATCCAATCTCATATCCCAGCGGCGTTAACCGTTGATCGGCGTTGTCCTGCCGCAACAGCAAGCGGTATTCCGACCGAGACGTCATCATTCGATAGGGCTCGTTGGTCCCTTTGGTTACCAAGTCGTCAATCAAGGTTCCGATATAAGAATTGGTACGCTCCAACACAATGGCAGAAAGCCCTTGAATTTGCCTTGCCGCATTGATTCCGGCAACCAAGCCCTGGGCCGCAGCTTCTTCATATCCCGAAGTGCCGTTGAACTGTCCGGCACCATATAGTCCATGAATATTCTTAAACTCTAACGTTGCATAAAGTTCTGTCGGATCGACACAATCGTACTCTATAGCATATGCGGTTCTCATGATTTTTGCGTTTGAAAAACCGGGCAAAGACCGAATCATCTGTAACTGAACATCTTCCGGCAAAGAAGAAGACATGCCCCCCAGATACATCTCTTCCGTATGCGCACCCATTGGCTCTAAAAACAACTGATGCCGCGGTTTATCCGCAAACCGCACAACCTTATCTTCAATACTGGGACAATATCGTGGGCCAATGCCGTGGATATTGCCGGAATACAACGGAGAACGATGTAAATTGTCGCGAATAATTTGATGCGTTTGCTCATTGGTATAAACAATATAACAATCCTGCGTATTTTTCCCGATATCCCGATCCTCATTTTCAAAACTCATCGGAATAACCGGATCATCACCCGGCTGAACTTCCAACTGTGACAAGTCGACAGACCGCCGATGAATCCGCGCCGGCGTTCCGGTTTTAAACCGCATCAGCGTCACACCGAGCTGACGAAGATTGTCTGACAGTCCTTTCGCGGCAAACATCCCGTCCGGACCGCCCTCATAAGACGTATCTCCGACAAAAATGCGGCCGTCCAGATACGTGCCGCTGGCAATAATAACGGCCTTTACTTTATATACGGCACCTAAACGGGTGACCACGCCGCAAACCTTATTTTCTTCGGTTTCTATCTCAATAATTTCCGCCTGTTTGATATCTAATCCGGGCTGATGTTCCAAAATTTCCTTCATCCGCGTCTGATACTCGCGCCGGTCCGCTTGAATTCGTAAAGAATGTACGGCAGGCCCTTTTCCCCGGTTCAACATCCGACTTTGTAAAAAGACCTGATCCGCCGTTTTACCCATTTGACCGCCCAGCGCGTCAATTTCTCGAACAAGATGTCCTTTCGCACTGCCGCCGATGGACGGATTACACGGCATGTTGCCGATCGCATCCAGATTAATAGTAAATAAAAGCGTTTTTACGCCTAAGCGTGCACCGGCCAACGCCGCTTCAATTCCAGCATGCCCACCGCCGATAACAGCAAGGTCATAATCGCCCGCATGATATTTTTCCACGTTTGTTCACCTAAATTCTTTTTCCATTATTTCCCTACACAAAAACGGGAAAAAATATGCTCTACAATTTCGGCGCTGACCGTTTTTCCGGTGGTCTCTCCCAGCGCCTGTACCGCTGTTTCCAAATCCTCCAACAAGATATCCGGAGAAAACGATCGGTTTTTTAACGCCTGCTGCAAGGCTTCCCGAGCACGTAATAAACATTGATATTGGCGTGTGTTGACGGCAATATCGTCCGTTTGCTGCGTCGTTTCGGAAATCTTGCCCAACCAGGTGCGGACCTCTTCCACGCCCGTTCCGTCCTTGGCGCTAATCCGAAAAGTATCCTCAAAGATTTTCGACAAGTCCTCAGGCAAAGAAGTTTGAGACAAATCACTTTTATTCCAAATCAACGCCTTTTTGGCCTCAGTTTGAGACAATTGCTGTAAAATAGCATGATCTTCTTCATCAAACGGCCGGGATAAATCTGCGACAAAAAGAACGATTTGCGCTTTTTTTAATAGTGAAAGCGCGCGTTCCACGCCGATGCGCTCGACCTCATCCGTTGCCGTATGTACACCGGCGGTGTCTGACAAAATGAATTTTTGACCGTGGATCGAAATCGTTTCACTGACAATATCCCGCGTTGTTCCTGAAACAGAAGTAACGATGCTGCGATCATATCCAGTCAACTGATTCATTAAAGAGGATTTTCCGACATTGGGCTTTCCGCAAATCACCGTTTGGATTCCGTTTTTTATCAATTGTCCGGTTTGATAAGTTCCGATCAATTTTTCAATTCGTCCCAGTTGTTCTTCCATGATCTGAGCCATTTGTTCGGGCGGAACATCCTCCATTCCGTCATCCGGAAAATCCACATACGCAAAAATACGCGAGCATAAATCCAATAAAACCGCTCGAATTTCATGGATTTTATCCGATAAATGCCCTTCCATGGCATGCACTGAAAGATGGACTTCTTTTTGTGACTGGGCTTCGATCAAATCGATCACTGCTTCTGCCTGTGAAAGATCCATTTTTCCGTTGACAAACGCCCTTTTGGTAAATTCTCCGCGCTCGGCCTGGCGCACTCCGTTTTCAATCAATAATTCCAATACGCTTTTTAAAACAAAAACGCTCCCATGACAGGAAATTTCAACAACATCTTCGCCGGTATAACTATGCGGCGCGCGGAAAACGGTTACCAGAACTTGATCCAAAACTTGTCCGTTTTTTTGAATAGAACCGTAAACAACGCTTTTATTGGGGGTATTTTGAAGCGACTTTGTAAAAATTTGTTGCGTTACCTCAATGGCACGAGGTCCGCTAACTCGGATCATTCCCACCGCAGCCATCACCGGAGCCGTTGAAATTGCGGCGATTGTATCTTGAGAAAAAGAATCCATTTTTACTCCTTATAAAAACGGATAATGAATAATCTTTCCACTATTCATTATCCGCTTTGATTGATTATTCCTAAGTCTTTTACGCTTTTTTTTCTCCGTTTTGATAAGCAATGACAACCCGGCGATTGGGTTCTTCTCCGATCGAATACGTTGTAATATTCTGAAAATCCTGCAATCTCGAATGAATCACACGCCGCTGATAAGCGCTCATTGCTCGCAAAGTAACTTTACGATGAGATTTTAAAACTTGTTTTGCCGTCTTTACAGCCAAGCTTTCCAAACGGGAAACCGATCTTTTCTTATAATCGTTTACATCTAAATTCAATTTATAGTATTTATCTGTCTTTTTGTTTAACATCAAGGCAATCATTAACTGCATCGAATCAATAATTTCGCCCTGTTTCTTCGTCAAATCGGCAACGTTTTCTCCGCCCAGCCGGATCTGAATCACTTTTTCATCGACTTGTTCTACTTTTAAATCATACTCGTCAAAGGCCATTTTTTCCATGAGCCCACGAACATAATTTTCAATAACCAAAAGAATTTCCCGATCCGGTTCAAACGTTTTTACCGGTGTTTCCTCCGGTTTTTTTTCTTCTTGAACTTTAGGCTGCTTGGCCGGTTTTGTTTTTGGGGCTGCTTCTTTTTTAACAGGAACTTCTTCCTCTTCTTCCCCGATGTTGACACGAATAACAGCCGGTTTTGCGCCAATTCCCAAAAAGCCTTTATTCGGATACTCTACAATTTCATAAGTAAAATCATCTTTGTCCGCCTGTAATTCCAAACTTGCTTTTTCAATGGCTTCTTCTAATGTCTTTCCAGAAAAATTCTTTTCCATTTTCCTACATTCCTCTCAACACAACAAACCTATTTCTTTTTCTTTTTATTCTTTTTTCTTTCCGGATATTGAACGGCATTTTTTTCACGTTCCATTTTTTCAATCTGATTATAATTTAACTTTTTCTCTTTGATTTCAGGTTCCGGTTCTTTCTTCATTCTATTCATGATTTTAGGCAACAAAATCGCCTGAACAAGAGCAAATACATTTGAAATAATCCAGTATAAACTAATCGCAAGAGGAAAGCCAAAACTGATTACAACAGAAAAAATCGGCATGAAAATCAGCAACATCCGCGTGCTGCTTTTCATCATCTGGTCTCCCTCTACCGGTTGTGTAACCCCGTTCATTTTTTGTGTAACAAAACCAACTAAAAATGAAGTTAATCCAGAAATAATCGGGAATAACCACAGCCAGGACAATTGTCCAAAATCCGGTTTATCTCCCAAATTAAAAAACAAAAAATTAAAATCCAAATCTAATTGGAAAAAGTTAGAATCAGCCGGAATTAAACTGCGAATGGCCTCTAATCCCGCCGGATCTTTTGCGTATCCGTATAACGGAATCTGATTTGTGGCTACCCAAGATGCAAGTTTGGACTGATCGCCGATCACGGAAGCAAAACCGTTGATATTGGCATTATACAAAGTTTCTGCTATTTTATTGATCAGTTCATTAGAAAAGTTAAAAATGTAACTGAACGGATTACGAATGGCCGTCCAAATTGCCCAGATAATCGGAAGCTGCAGCAAAGACGGCAAACAACCTTTCATGGGGCTGTATCCTTCGTTCTGATACAAATTCTGCATTTCTTCCGCATATTTCGGATCTCTTGTATTGCCTTTATATTTTGCCTGAAGCTGCTGCATTTTTGGCTGAACACTCAACATCAACAGCCGGTTTTTTTCTTGTTTTACCGCAAACGGAATCATCGCCAATTTTGCAATCAATGCAAAAACAATAATAGCAACTCCATAATTGCCGATTAAATAATACAAACCCTTAAATAACAAACCAAACGGGATATAAATAAACGAAAAGATCGTATCAAAGATACCCATTATCTTAACTCCTTTTTGTTTTATTCCTCTTCTCGGGAACAGGATCATATCCGCCTTTACAAAACGGATTACAGCGTAAAATACGCCAAAGGGAAATCAAACTCCCCTTCAAAAAACCGAACCGCTCAATTGCCTGTATCGCATAATCCGAGCAAGTAGGAACAAAACGGCATGTCGCAGGAAGTCCGGGTGAAATATGTTTCTGATAAAATCGAATCAAAAATAAAGAAATTTTTTTCATGTTCAATCAGATTTCTGTAAATACAGGTTGTTTTTTTTCATCGCTGACGAAAGTTGTTTTTTTACTTCTAACATCGAAACTTGCGTTGTCTTTGTCCGAGCGACAAAAATAAAATCATACCCCTCTCGAAGATCGGGTTCTAACAGTCTGTATGCTTCTCTTAAGACGCGCTTTGCCCGATTCCGTGCAACGGCTCCGCCTATTTTTTTACTGACAGTAATTCCCATCCTATTGTAGTTTACCCTATTTTTTTTATAATACATAATAAAAAGAGGAAAAGCTACACATTTTCCTTTTGCATACAAATACCGAAATAATTTATTCTCTTTGATTTTTTCTGTTTTTTTCATACGCTTTCTTTCCAAAAAGAGCCTAAAAACACATGAACTGATGGATAGTCTTCGCCCTTATGCCGTAAGCTTCCCATCAGTTCCTATATTTTCAATTACAGAGAAAGCTGTTTTCTTCCTTTTGCGCGTCTTCTCGCTAAAACTTTTCTTCCGCTGGCTGTTCTCATTCTTTTCCGAAAACCGTGCTCTTTGCTGCGCTGTCTCTTTTTCGGCTGGTAAGTTCTTACCATTGGGATACCCTCCTCGCTGTTTCATAATTTGCATATACCATTATATAACACAAAAAAAGGCTTGTCAAGCCCCTTTTTTTTATTTTTTCTGAACTTCTGTTCCGTTTTTTGACTCTTTCTTTTTTATAACTTTGAAAATTTTGTATATCTGCTTGCGAAACGACGCGTAATATGATATAATATATTAT
>CDZQ01054393.1_pt1 | contig 46942 bp, 56 predicted proteins | sample 554831 | NCBI WGS metagenome assembly CDZQ01 (sample SAMEA3182112, study PRJEB8094) | gut metagenome | biome: human; feature: gut; material: Stool; isolation source: human stools | place: Canada | collected 2013-05-06 | reverse complement strand
ATTGCTATTTGGTGTACTGTTTTGACCTGATCTTGTGTAGACACTATTTAGCATGATATCATAACTAAGGAGTATTTTCTATTATTTTTGACAAATCTCCGCCATCCAAAAGAGCTTTCGCAATCGCATCCTCTTTTTCTTGTTCGCTACGCGGCTTAGGCAATGCGTACAGGCGTTTTAGTTTTTCGTAATATTTGCGTTGTTCGCCCTTCATCTTTTTTGTGTCGGTCGCCCGATATTCAAGAATTTTCACGAATAAAGTCGATTCGTCAAGACTTTCCATAAGAGCGCGAAAGACCCACCAGTGCATATTTTGCTCTTGTTGTAAATCGATTCCATATTGTGAACGGAAAGCGGCATATATGTACGGCGCGTCATAGTCAAAAGAAAAAATCGCCTCACCGGCGCTTCTGGAAGAACGGTTGGGTCCTGATCTGTCACAGGCATAGAATGTTTGAACAGCTTTCAGTGCGCGTGCAGTGTCCTTAGGAATGTCAGGGAAATACAAGTTGAGTGCAAGGAGCAGTTTATGCCGCCCATCGATGGTATCGTCCAACATAAGGTTTTCGAAACGGATGCTGGTTGTGTATGATGTGTCAATTGCGTATAGCCTGCCGCCGACCTCGACAGACGACGGCAGGCGATCAATTAGAATGTTCATTTTTGTCGATTGGGAAGATATGCTGAATAGCGTTCGGACAGCGCTTTTTCCTGGTCAACAGTAACAGCGTCTTTGAGACAGCAGATTGCGTCGATGCAAACAAGCAGGTCGCACTGATCCCCAAAGATTTTTCTGTCCGCGCCGTCTCCAAAAATGGCATTAAAGCATTCAAATGTTGCGGTACATGTTTTCTCGATGTATTCGGACATCTTCATTTGGCTTGCACTTTTTTGAAGTTCTATCCGCGTTGTATCGAAGCGCTCCAGCGCGGATTCAACACGCCGCGCATCATGGGCATCGTACATATTTAGCGCAAATTCCGCATTCAGAATTTTGACCATTCCCATTTGTTGCACTCCTTTACACTGCGGTGAATGTTTTTGTCTGCGTGTTAAACGTGCCCTCAATGGGGTCACTCACACCGAGAAAGTCACCTGTAACTCCGAGTTCACCATCGTTATCCGGCATTTCGCTGACAGCAATCGCGATAATGCGTTTTCTCGCTTTAAAGGTGTTTTGAGAGCTTTCATCTGTTACGGGATCATCCAAATCAACTTGAACAAGAGATGTTTCCGCGTCTGCGCCAGTGAGCATAAGTCTGGCAATATTGAGGATAAACGCGAGGGCAGATTCTTCCTTGATTTGATCCGCCTCAAATGGTGCGCTCCACTCGTAGCCGGTCACGCTTTGCCGTGCCGAACTCGAATTGATATAGCGCTTGCTGCCTGTTTGTGCGCTGGGGGTCTCGGTCAATGATGTAAATCCGGTCCCACACAATGCCCATTCCGGGTCGCTGCCGGATTTGGACACATCGATATAGTCGGCCTCCATTTTTCTTTTTCTGATAGACATTTAATTTCATCCTTTCTGTTGATAGACAAGCCTGCACTGAATTTGGTATTTCCCAATATCCGGCCCGGCTCCTTGTAAGTAACCCGTAGTTTGCGCTTCGATTTTTTCTGCACATCGTTTTTCGCCAAGCATTGGCAAAACCCCTGATTCAGTTTGAGATTCGAGCCATGCAGACAGTGCCTCAAAAAATCCGCTGTTCGCGATTTGCTGTAATGTGTCTGTGCCATAGTCGTTGACGCTACGCAGAACAAATAGGTATTGTCTTCGAGTGCTGCCGTCTGTATAGCGTCGAAGAATTTCAGAGGCGGGTGTGGTGTCAATAGAATATTCAACACCGTCACGGCAACCATCCGGCAGATAATCAATGTTGATGCGCCCGTCTTTCATGTATGGACAGGTTAAAAAATAATTTCGCAGCGATTCTATGACGGTTTGTGCCATTATTTGCCTCCTGCAATTTTTTTCGCGCCTGCGAGAATCTGTTGTTTATGGTCAGCTTTCATGCGCTCGAACCACTTTCCGCCGCGTCGAGGGTCATAATTGCGCGATTCGGATGTGTTCCAATACTGTTTTGACGCATAGGGAGCAACATAGTTCACTTCGCCCGAACCGACTACGGTGCCGAGTTCGCCGGAACGGATAAGCATGCTGGTATCAATGGGCATGTACGGAGCATCCAGGCGCAGAACCTCGCTGTCAACAAACTTCTGCGCACTGGAAAACTTCTCCGTAAACTCCGCGCCAAAGCCTTTATTCCACTCCAGAATAGCCGTTACTTTTCCGCTTTTTGAGGCTTGGGTGTAGAGGCTTCCCCGGGGAGTATCAATTTTGAGTTTGGGGTTTGCCATTTACTTGCCCTCTATCCGCCAGTGCTGCATGTGGTCCGGTCCGCGCCGGTTGTCCGCCACAGACGTTACGAGAAAGGACGCTGCAGCAGCCCTGCGCGCCTTTTGCGGGTCGTCGAAGTCAACCAGCCCGCGGATGATAATATCGCCGCTGGCAACAGCTGCAGCCGCCCTCGTGAAGATACGAACGGTATAAGCGTCCGCAGTATTGAGGCCGTTGTCGCCGACCGTGGCCGCCTGGCGGCCGTGCCAGCTTACCCCCTCGTACTGAGCATGCGTCCAGACATCAATGCGCTTGGTGGGGTCATATTCTTTGTGATACAGCGTGATATCTGCATTGCGGACCATTCAGCACATCCCCCTATACAAAAGACCGTAGCGGTCGGGTCCCAGCGTGTCAGAAAGTATGCTGTACAGCGTGTGCCCGGCAGTGCGTGCCAGCTCGGTGGGATTCATATAGCTTTCGGTATAGCCGTCCACATTCACACTGGAAAGCCCGGGGGCGGCTACCTTTGCAGCGGCCAAACGCTGCATCGCGTCAGCCATCTGGGCGCAGGCGTCGGCCAGCTCCGTTTCAAGATCGGCGGCGTGGCCCTCGGCACGGCCGAGGGTCAGCTCGTCGATTTTTCGGGATGCACGCGGCCCCCACAAGCCATACTGCTCTGCGCTCATAGTACCACCCATGGCCGAGTAAGTGTCATAATCACAGTACAGCATAGACGTCTCCTCACGCGTGTTTCTTGATCTGAAGGACTTTCTTTTTGGTGACGGCGTGGGCGTAGATTTTGCGGCCCTGTACGGCAGATGCCCCGATATACTTGCCGGAGCCGGACAGATCCTGCAGATGAACGTTGACGCCCCACTCGTTTACGCGGGTACACCAATCAGGATGCCCGGCAATGAAATCCGTGGTTTCAGAAAGGGTGGTGTCCTCGAAGACATTGAAGCCTGCAATGCGCCCCTGCGCACCCGTCTGGACTACCGCGTCGCCCAGCTGAGTAGCCCTGACAAACTCGGGACTTTTCAGAATCAACGCATAGGTCTCGGGAGACACAAGCAGCCAGCGGCGGTTGTCATTGGGAATATGTGCCTTGCTCATGGCAGTGCGCACATCCACGATTGTGCCATAGATGGTTTCGGGGGAAAGGGCAGAGGTATCACCGAATGTGGTTGCCTGAGCCTCCAGAACGGTCGTGGCATCCTTTTCGATTTGCAGCGCCATGCTGTATGCCGCAGAATCGAGCCGGTCAGCAACCAGGTTATCGGGGACGGCTGCAGCGTCAAAACCGTCAATGATCTCATTCACGGCCTTGTCCTTGTCAACGGTGACATCAATGTACGAGGTATCGCCATGGGTAGCGCCGGCGCCGTCGGTTTTGCTGTAATCCGCCACGGCTACTTCGGTGTCCCGAACAGGGACCTTTACCTTGCCAGCCTTGGGATTGCCTTCGTAACGGTTATTGAAAATTACACCGTCCTTTTTCACCAGCGTCGCGCGCAGCTTCGCGTCCACCAGTTTAGAATAACGGTCCTGAAGTTCGTGTGCCATTGTTCAAATCTCCTTTTACAGTTTGAGGTCAGGATTGAGAGCGGCGAAGGCCGCAGTTACGCCGTCAGACGGTTCGGCACTGCCGCCTTGTCCGTGTTCCGCGCCGGTATCGACGTGTACGCCGGTGCCGTCATCCTGTTTTGTGGTGTCGGCTTCGAAAAGCCACGGGTCGGATTTTTTCAGAGCTTCCAGCTGGTCGTCAAATCCCAGCAGCTTGTTGCCGTCCAGCTTTACAGCGTCCAAATCAAGCAAAGCGCGTGCGGCTTTGCCGTTTTTCGCCTTGCTGTTGGCGAGCGCGATGTCGATGGCGCTGGCCTTGCGCACGGCCGCGATATCGGTGTCGTATTTGGTCTGTAGCGTGCTCAGCTGAGTTTTAAGGCCCTCTACATCCTGGCCGTCAAATTTCTTTGCGGCCTCCTGCAACCCCTTGATCGTGTCATTCGCGGTCTTCAGCTCATCGTTTTTGCTGTTGAAATCAGCACGGGCCACAAACCCCTTGCCGATCTCGGCGCTGATCTGCTTGTCGATGTCCTCGGTGTAGTGGTCGCCGAGGATGGTTTTCAACCACTCCAGCATAAAAAACTCCTTTCAACCCGCCATCCTTTTTGTCCGGCCAGTCCCGGTATGTGCGGGGCGCGTATTGTATCCCCAGCGCAAGGGGTAATTATGGAACCCTCTCCGGCCTCATGCGGCCGGTCAGGGCATAACAAAAGGCCCGCCCCGGAGGGTGGACCTTGTGCTATTGAATTTGGGCATGAAAAAACCACCGCCTCGTGGGTGGTGGTTTAGTCGATAATTTCTTCAAACTGCTGTGGATGGAAAAGATAGTCCCCGAGCATATCCGTCTCGATTCGATACCAGCCTTTTTCAACGGCAATGACAGTATATGCCTTTCCGTGTGTAAGAACCATGTTGTCTGTTACGCCAATATATCTTACTTTCATTCGTCCAACCACCTCTTGATGAGGAATTTTATTTTCTTTCCGCTTGGAAGCTGAAACCAATGAACTTCGGCTTCTCGCTCATCGAGCATAAATTCGTCGTCTTGTAGCGTGGCAAAACCTTTAACGTGTTGCCAATCAGTGGGAGAACCGCCAAACTCCTCAGCAAGCCCCTCGCGTACGGCTTCACGAAGCGGAGTGCTTACGCCTTTCCCCGCAAAGATTTCTACGTTCTGAAAATGTGTACCTTCAACTAAATGATATGTAATTCCACTCGCTTTGTCAAGAATATCGTAATTTTTTCGTTTAGCTCCTACGCTAGAAGGAACTCCAAACGACGGGAGGCTCCTTCGCTCAGGAAGTGTAGCCTTGCTCGCCTGGCTCCGTCCAAACCCGTTCACGCTTTCCCGCCCGCTGTCTGTACGGCCGCCTGTGGCCTGCACAAAGGCTTTCAGCTTCCGGCGGGCTTGCTTCAGCTGCACAGCGGCCTGCGTAGCGTCTACGCCTGCCGCACTTTCAGCCAGGTATTTTCTCTTGGCTGCCCGCACCCGGCGCTCAAGCGCCCGTTGTTGCTGGTTGATCTCGTACCGGGTGTACATTTTGCCGTTGTACCCGATATTCCGTGCATTCAATTCAGCCAGACGCTCCGGCGTATAATTGGGCACTGAAATGCCCGGCCAGAATGGGTGGAAGTTGTGCCTGCAGTTCCAGCCGCACAACCCTTCGCCCGTGCCGTAGCCGGTGGCGTCTTCAAAGCTCTCGTAGCGTTCCCCGTTGTATTCAACAGTGCTGCCGCGATGATATACTTTGCCTTGCCACCAGGCGTGGTCACGAGGGCCGCGGCTACCATCACTGCGCGCGCCGCTGTGTGCGCTCACTTCCACAAATTCGCAGCCCATTTCGTCAGCCCGGGCTATTTGCAGCTTGCATGCTGTCTGGTTTACACCCGTAAGCACTGCCCGCCGCACAGCCACCTCCAGTGTGTCCCTGTGGCCTGTCGGGTACGTGATATATTTCATATCCTGCGACAGTCCATCCACTGCGCGTTTTATGGCTGTCTTGTAATCAAATGCCCCGGAAGACACCTGCAGCCATGCGCGGTCGAGTGCATTTTCAAACTGTCGTGTGACCGTATTCGCTGTCGTGCGGGTAAAGTTTTGCCACGTCCCCCGTGTCTGCCGATATCCGGCGTTCAGCAAGTTGAGCAGTGCGGGTGAGGTGTTTACGTTTGGTGGGTCAAGCCCCATGGCCTGGTAAAGTGCATCGTCGCTGGCCAGCGTCCGTGTTCCGGCCTCCTGCAGCAGGCGTCGGATTTCCGTATCGCTTTTGCCGCTGTATTTTGCCAGCAAGCGGACAATATCAGTGCGCAGCGCCCGGGTTTGCTCCAGTCTCCACAGCTGCCAGGCGGCTGTTTCCGTTACAGTATCCATCTTTCCAACGCGTCTGGCTATATCGCGCAGAATGTCGTCTTCCACGCGCTGCCACAAGGATACCAGGGTATCCGGTAACGTGTCCAGATATTCCGGTGTGAGCATCAGCCGTCACCGCCAAAGCCCAGCGTTTCGCTGCCGTCGGTTTCGTTTGCTGCCTCCTTCACGGCCCGTTTGGCGTCGTCCTCACTCATCCCGCGCCATTCCATGTTATACACGTATTTGGGCACAAAACCGTTCAGGGCATCGTCCTTATCGCGCTGGCGGCGCGTCTCCGCATCGGAGATATAGCTGTCGTCGAAATTTATGGTAACCGCCGCATTCTCATCGATCGGAGCGCCGGTAAGTACCTTTCCGACCCACAGCATGGCCCGCAGGATCTGCAGTAACGCCGCCTCGATTTTTATCTGATGCCGGTTTGCATGCTGCACCATATCCTGTCGGTCTCCGGTGTACTGTGTTGCAGTGGCGATATTCCCGGCGTTGAACTGGTAGTGGTGTGTCCCAAGGCCGACCTTGAAGCTGAAATAATCCAAAGCGTCCTGCACCGCCTGGCTGTTCGCTTCCGTGCGCAGGTCCGGGTTGTATTCGTGCCAAGCCGGTTCTGCCTCAGGGTCCGAGCCCGGCGCATGTACAAAAAGCTGCTGCCGTATATCGTCCGGCGGCAAATAATGCACGTTTCCGTCGCCGTCAATAATGCTTTTCAGCAGATTTTTGTTGTAGAATACTTTTTTCCCGCCGAGATAAATGTCGCGGCAGTAATTGTCAAAAGCAAGATCGCAGTGCTTAGCCTGGTCAAGCGCTTCCGAAAAAACGCTCATGCCCAGCCCCGGGCCGAGTGGGATGTTTTTTACGATGTTGGGTGAAAAGATGGAAAACCACGGAACATCGCTCCCGGTGGAAAAGCTCTTTACCATGCCTGCAGGCAGCGGCGCCGGCTTGTATTCGGCGTTTTCGCTGTCCTCGTTTTCACTGGTGAAATATTCGTTCGTGATGGTATACTGCTGCACTCCGTTTTTCATTGTCAGCTTGTGCGTCTGTAAGTAAATACAGCTTTTCCCGCCAACGATCACCTCGGAAGCAAATGCCGTGTCAATGATTTTTCCGTGGCGTATTGTCAAAGGCAAAATGCACTCAGCTGGGAGGTAATCCATGCAGATGCGCGCTTCTTTCGAGTTCTGCGCGATGCCGCCAATTACGGCAAGGTTTTCAACGCCCAGCACAAAAGCTCCGGTACCGCTGCGGAATGCAAGCTCCACCAGCGTATTGGCATTGTGCCAGAAGTCGAGGCGGCCAAGCTCTCCGCCGGTCTGTTGTGCATTGTCTCCGAGCAGCCATTCTGCTGATTGCTTGTCATCCACGGTCACGGTGGTTTTGTCGTTCAGGAGCAGGCTGGCCCAGTCTTCACACGCCCGCTTAGGCATACGCAGACGGTACATGTCACGCGTATGGATATTCCCATCCAGCCCGGATTCTTTTATGCAGTGGAACAGCGCGTAATTCCCGCGCCACCATTGCCGCCACTCGTCGATGATGGCATAATATTGCCCCTGCAGCTCCCAGCCTTTTTCTTTATTCAGATATTTGATGAATTGTGTGATATTCATTCCGTCAACCTCAAATAGCGTTTATAGTCCCGCTCGATCGTATACTCAAAAGCGTCCAGCGTGTCGATATCGGTTGTGCCATCATCCAGCCGCTCATCCATGCCGGGATGCTTTCCGCTCCACATGGCGGAGGCCAGAGCATCCCGCAGGGTTCCGGCCTCAGGCATATACCAGAAACGCCCGCCGCCCATCAGAATGGACGTCAGGCGAATGCGGTCGTTTATTTCAATCTTTTTGCTGTTGTATATACGGTCTGCGAGCCACGAGAAGCGTGTCCGCAGCAGGGCAGAACGCAGGCTGTTTTTCAGTACCTGTTCCGCGCTGTCGCAATATACTGCATGGACCTCACCCCAGCGCGCGAACACGGCTTCAACGAACTCGATGAATTGATTCTGCAGGAACAATACATCCGTGTCTTTCGGAGGGATTCTGCGGCTCTGCAGGCCAATGCATCCGGTATATCCCTGCAGCACGCCCGTCGCTACAAATGCATGCTGTGAACCATTGCCGCCGAAGTCTACGCCGATGTGCACTCTCCATGGCCGTGGCATCGTCTCTGCGGGCCACAGAAATCGTTTATCATCAGATGCAATGCTGTCGGCAAATAGACGGTAAATGATGCCTTCTGCGGCCGCCCATTGGCCCAGAATGAAGCGGTTATAATATACGGTCCCTGCATATTCTGTTTTGAGGTTCGCTACAAAACTGGGTGGTAAAAACGGGTTATCGTCGATGGTGGATGTTTGGCAGTAAACATCGGCGTCACTGTCAATGAACTGCTTGACAAAATGGTGAGGGTCTGCGGGGTTAGCCGTACCGTCAAAGTAGCTGTGCCCACAGCGTAGTCGACTTTTGAGCATCTGGAATACTTCTTCATTCCAGGTAGTCATTTCGTCGCCATAGGCGTATTCGATGGTCATGCCCTGGATTCGAGCGACGTGTTTTTTATTATCCGCACCAAGGATATGGACCCGCCGCCCGAACAGGAGCGCCGTATTATCGCTGCTGATGGTACCGACAAGGCCCTCGCCCCATATCTCACGCATTGGGTCAAGGATATTGCGGGAAAGTGTGCCCTGGGTGTTCCCGAGCATCACCGCAGCTCCTTGCCCACGAAGTGCCAGCAGACGTTTGGGAACAACGACGGCGTAATCCAGCCAGCTTTTGCCACTGCCCGTCGCGCCGACTTTGATGTTCCAGCGGTGACTGCAGCTTTGGAGGTACTCAATTTGCTTACTCGATAACGCCATCGATGCCCTCCAGAAGTTCCGCGGCGCGGGTGAGCTGATCGGCGCCGGTATCCTCGCGGGGCGTTTCCTCGCCCAACAGTTTGACGATTACCGTTGCCGCTCGCGCATCGCCTGCGGTTGCGGCCTCAGCCAGCCCTACGATCATTGCCATTTGATTGTCGATATCCTCGGGGTCGATACAGCGGCGCGCCAGCTTATTCCAGCGGCGGCGGTCTGCGACAGGTAGGGAAAGGTATACGTCCGCCGCCTCTTTCAGGCTCCGCTTGCGGCGGCGCGCTGCCCCGGAGGCAATGCCGCCTTTCTGTTGGATTGCTCTCTGTTCGCTCTCTGTTCGTTCAGTGAATGGAACAAGATTTTTTTCATTCGACACGTCACCACCTCTCTCGGAATATATGATTAAGGCCCGCGCAAGCGGGCAGGGGATAGCCAGAACACAGGAACGACCCCGCCATGGTACGCTGCCTTTCAGCTCGCGCGGCGGGGCCTGCATCACAGTCCGGGCTGCTGTATCTACCGGCGCGCATGATACGCTCCTACAAGGAGCTTGCGCGGCTCCATTCTGCAAAAAGCGCCCAATGACTGGGACGCTTTTGTATGCTCCTTCTACACATGGCAGATGAGCTATAAAACTGATGCAGGTTATATTCCCGACCCGCGGCGGTATTAACCGGCTCTCACGGTTGACATGTCTGCCAGCGTCGGCCCCACAGGATCATCTGATCGGTGGCAGCTCGCTTTTTCCGCGCTTTGCCCGGGCTTTGACGGATCGGTGTCATGGCGTTCCCCAGCGCAGAATGAAAAAAGCACGCAGATTTCTCTACGTGCTTTCTCGATTATATTGTACCGCATCATTTGTATTGCTTTCAAGTCTCACAAAGTCCCATTATGTACCATTGTGTCCCAACTCACAAAAATGCTTCACTCCATCATCATGCAAACGATATATTGTCATCTTTCCCACACTCATTTTTCCATAAAGCGATTCTTTAACCTGTGGCCATGACATTTGATGACCATATCTAAAATCCGTGTACCTTAGCCGCAAAATTTCTCGTTCTAACGGGTCTTTCAGTGAAGCAATGACTTTATCCACCTCATGCATTACGGCGAGATTCTGGGCGTATTCTTCGCTGTGTGAGGCGCAATAGTCTATGCGCTTGTCAACGGACTGCATCGGGTCGTGTGCTCCTATGTGCTGGCTGCCATCTCCGGCTTGTGGTGTAATGCTGGTTTCAGCGGATTTCATCGCCATGATGCGTTGCTCAATGCTTTGATTGGCCCTCCAGTATCGTTCATAGTACTTAAGCTTTTCATATTCCATTTATCAATCCTCCACGAATCGCCACATATTTTCCGTAGCTTACAGGGCATTCTCCGCGCTTACGGCGCTCGTTGTTATATTCATCCAGCTCCCTTAAAAATGAACCGAGCTTGTCTCGTTCCCTTATTTTCTCGGCTTTTCTTTTCAATTTTAGTTGTTCTTGTGCTATTTTTTGATTTTCCATTCTGACTTTTTTAGCACATGTATCACAATATTTACGAGACGAGTTCGGTTTCTTTAATATCATCGGAACACCACACACTTCACACTGTCGCTCAATCATCATCGAACCTCCCTGAGACCACCAGGCACGCCCACATAACAATAGGGCATGATAGAAGCAATACAATTCCCACAGCCTTTACGAAAGCTATGATTATTTCGAGCATGCCGGTGCCTCCTTGAGCCTGTTTTCCAGCCTGCGCACTTTGTATTGTCTGCGATTTTCAACGGCGTCAAAGCACTCGTACATCATACAGAGTTGTTCCAACATGATGGATACGTCCGCGATCTCGTCAACGATGGCATCCGTTGCCGCTGGCTTTTCGTTCACACCTGCCCTCCGCATTTTACAAATCGCCTTGATAGTGGAAACAGCACGTCAATTCCTTCTCCGCTTTCCAGCGCCTTATGCAGCCGAATGCGAAACTCGTTCGACACCTTTAATCCGGTCTGCCATTCATCTCGCAGCATGTCACGGGTATGTTCTGTACTGACAGCTCGTTCAAATGCATTCCGAAGCCGTACCTTTTCATCATGCGCCGCTTGCACATTCACAACGCCTCGTCTATAATCCTCATAGAGATGTCTGAGCGCAAAATAACACATCTGTTCATGCAGAGGCGCGTTATCCGGCATCGGTTCAAACTTCAGCACGGAATGTTCAATTTGTTTAAAATCCATTGTTTTTTCCTCAGTCATCGTAACCACTCGTATCCACCTTGTAACCACCCCACTGGTTACGTGTTTTTTGGCTTTGCAAAGCCATTTTTCAAGGTATGTAACCACTGTAACCACTATTTGTGGAAACTCCTATACGCGCGAACACACACAACCCATTTTTTACCAGCATATATGTTTCGTACGTGATATGTATATCAAAACAGTGGTTACACTGGTTACAGTGGTTACAAGGTCTGATTTTTGGCTCTGTTGAGCCATTTTTTTGTAACGCAAAACGTAACCAGTAGAAGTTTGAGTGGTTACAAATCAGTCCGGAATGTAGCCCAAAGGCTCAAAATCGTCATTTTCAAGCTGCGGGAGCCTCAAAACCACGCATCTGGTGGGGATGTTGTTGATTCTGACAGTCTTCGTCAGATGCGGTTTGCTCGTTTGCAGGTAGTTGTTCTGCGCGAGCCAGCTCAACAGCGCCTGCGCGTTGTATCCTCCGTCTGCGCATATCGAATCAAATACCTTCCGTATCACGATCGCCGTATCATCGTCCTCCAGCCGTCCCCAAACATCGCTCACCGGGGCATCTCCGCCAAGGAACTTGTTCGCATTTTGGCTGATCGTTTCGCATAAATACTGATATCCGCGCTCATGCGCTGAAACGCTTGCCTTGGTTCGCAGAAATTCGCTGATTTCACCGGCTGTGAGCGCGCGGCCATCTTTAAAAATCCACTCTGTTGCAAGATTGTCGGCTGTAAGCACAAGCGCCGCAGCCATAGCCTGCTTTTCCGTGGTATCTCCCTCGCCAAGCTGTACGCTGTACCGTTTAAACAGATCGGCAGCGCGCTCCATTGCACCGTCCTGTTGTAAGTGCTCAACAAATGCACGCCCCGCAAAGCCGTAGTTTTTACGAACGGTATCTGCAACGCCGCGCGGGTCTTCAAACAGTTTTTCCCGGCATTCTATTTCGATGATACGGTTTACCGCACCGCCGCCGCTGCCCGCGCCTGTAATAGGCATTTCTCCGCTTGTAAGGATGCAGTTTGCCCAGGTAGGGGTTTTATCCACCCCTCCGCTTTTCGTGCCTCTGGTGCGCCCTGCACCCTCCGAGAGCATATAGATGTCCTTGTCAAACTCCCGCTTGTCCTTTACGATCTGCAGCTCGTCCAGTATCAGAGGCAGACTGTTTACAAACGCCGCAGACTTTTCCCGGCCAACCGCAGTGCTGTTGAATGTGTGGATGAAACGCCCGATTTCAGGGTTTGCCCATACGCTGGCTGCCAGCATAAGGCCCACGGTCTTGCCGGATTCCGTGCCTCCCCAAAGGTGTACGAAGAACGGCAGACCGCCCAGCGGCTTTACAAGCACAGACGCAAACGCCGATGCAAGGATAACGCGGGCAAATACACTCTTCTGCCGGATGCCGCGTGCCATGCCGAGCCATTTTTCCATGCTGCCGCGTTTTTTCACGCTCTCAAAAAAAGTTCGAAAATTTGCGTCTCCGTCAAATACAAGTTCTTCCACGTAGGGCGAAAAACCCTCATCCTCAATCCAGCCTAGGCGGCTCACACTGTTTTTTTCAGGGATCCGCTCATAGTTCAAAGATTCGAGGTCATAGAAATACTGTACCAGGTGCTTTGCGCTTTCAGACGTCACAGCGACGCCCACGTTTGCAAGCTCCAATATCTTATTTGCGCTGGCCAACACGCCTTTTTCAGCTATGACTTTGCGCCATTGCTTGCCCTTTCGATAGGCAATCTGAAGCTTCTCTGCGCCCGTGTCGATGTTTACGAGCCGCAGCACCGGCATGATCGGATGATTGCACGCCTCAATATCCGAACCATATGGACCATCCGTTCTTATCCCAAATTCATCCGCCACCCAGCGGCCGGAATCCAGTTCCATTTCCTGTCCATCAAATTGCGTGACATTCGGCACCATGATCTCTTTGTTTTTGATGCGCAGGCTGTCTATGTATGCCTTATAGAGTTTTTTGAAGCCGTTCACGCCGACCGATTTTGCCCAAATCGTCATCTGTTCCAACGCACGGTCATGTACAAACGGGTCTGCCTTGTGCGCATAAACATCCTCAAACGGCTTCGTTCCTTTTAAAAAATCGTCCTTTGTATAGGGCGATATCGTCATTTCCTGTGATATTCAAATCACCTCCAAGGGTGGCCTTGCAGCCACTCCCATTCGTATTCACAACCACGCACAGCGGCAATATAGCTTGGATGCATTGCTTCTATGCCTATATGCGGACGGAAATCTTTCTCCGCTTCCTCACAGGCTCTGTACCGCAGCATATGGCTGTCCCACTCTTTCCTGTATGCCTCCAGCTCTTCCAGCTCTTTTGCACGCTGTGCGCGGCGCTGAGCGGCCATGGCGCGGGTATCGGTCTTTTCATCATCTGTAAACCCGAAATCCGCGCCAAGCCGTATGACCGCCTGTGAAAAGTTGAGTCCAAACAGCTTCATCACGAAACTGATCACGTTGCCCCCGGCGCCGCATCCGAAGCATTTCCAGCGTTTGTCATTCGCATATGTGCCAAGGCTCGCGGTTTTCTCGCTGTGGAAAGGACATACGATAAAGCCTGCACGATTCTGTTCAAAGCCATACTTGGCGAAGATATCCCGCATCGTAAGGCTGCCCTTGATAATGTCCACCGCACGCCCCATCAGAATGCCTCGCTTTCCAAAAGCTCCTTTGCTTCCCGGTACAGCACCTCACGTATCAACGGCCCGCTCAGCTTCGGCTCGCAGAAAAGCAGCTGGCAGTTGTACCGCGCCAGCCACGCCGTCATACTTGCTATCAGCGCCTGCGGCGTCATTCTCGTGCGAAATTCACCGTCCCATGCCTGTTCCCATGAGCCGTTTTCCACAAGCAGATAGATTTTCGCGCCCATGCCGGCCGCGCGTTCAAATTCGCGTGTGAACCTGTCCCGGCTGCGCGTGTAGCATTGGCACAACTCGTCAAGGCTCATTTTCCGTTCCACGGCCACACGCCCGGCAAGGCTCCACCAGTCGCCTGTGGGCAGCCGGAACTTCGCGGAATAGTCCCCAAAGTCCAGCTTCTGCCTCTCGTACGGGCATTCCATTTTCTTTAAACGAAGCCGCAGACGCGGCGTGTCCTGTTCCCGTGTGTCCACCAGTATCACCATGCTGTCAAGCACGGATTTTTGCTCTACCGGATGCATCAGAAGGGCAAATCTTCGTCATCGTCAATGGTGGCGAAATCATCTGTATCCGCAGCCACGTCAATGCTCACGGCATTTTTGTTCGGCTTGTCAGCAGGCAGAGTAAACTTGCCATTACGCACTCGTTCTACCGTCAGTGCTCTAAACGGCTGCGCTTTCCATCCATTGCGCGTCCCCATGGCCCATTGCTCGTTGCGGAACAAAATGCCGACCATCTTCCCCTTGAGCTGTTCTTCGTGTTCAAAATCAAAATGGTACCCGATATTGCTTTCTTCAACAGCTTCGATCAGCGCCTTGAGTGCGCTCTTTGTCCACTCGTCATTTTCCGTGCCGTCGTCCTTGGGGAGATACTGCCGGAGCACACCTTTCCACTTCTTGTCCTCGCCGCGCTGCGCATCGAAATCCTTCTTGTAGTGCCCTGTAAAATCTCCCTCTGCAATGTCGAATGCGATCTCCAGCTTTTCAAAGGTGCTGCTGCCGTCGCGGCTCTCGTATGTGCGTACTCCTGCTTTCAAAATTTTGCAGATGTATGCTCCCACAGGCAGTTTTTCCCGCTCCGCTGCGGCTTTTACATTTTCCCAGTTATCAGGTTTTTTAATTGCCATTTCCATTACTCCTTTTCTTTTACAGCCTTTTCCAGTCCGTAATATTCGCGGATGATTCCATCCACGGCTTTCAAATCGTTTTCAATTACCGGCTCGAACATTTCCATCGGGCTCTTCGCAGTCGTGGTACCGTCGCTCTGCGTGATAAATTGATGATTTCGCCCGTCCGTCTGGCACAGCAGCACGATGGAAAACAAACCTTCCAGCGTCAATTTTTCATCCAACATCTTACCGATGGTCTTTGCCTTGATTCGCCCGTCCACCACGTCCACGTGGTGCAAAAAGTACACGATCACATCATCCGGCAGTTTTTTGATAACGAGCTGCACGAGATTGTAAAAATGCAATGCCATGTCTGTGAATTTCTGATATCCCACCTCAGCCGATTTGCTGAACATCTCAAAGCACATCAGATACTGGCTATCGTCAATAGCAAAAGACTTGCACTTGCCGCCCAGCAGGCCGGACATGATTTTTGCGTATTCATCCGTGTTTTTGCTCGGAAGTTTCTTTTTAAAAGGCAGCGGTTTCCCGGCCACATTGAAAATACCGATCTCACCCGGCTCAAAGTTCCGCAGGCTCGCGCTCTTCCCGCTCCCGCTCTCGCCTAGAATCAATACAGGGATCCCGATAAGTCATTCCTCCTTTTTTAGTGCGTTAAGCGGGCAAAATTTCCCGCGTTCTTTAAATGGATTTATCAACCATTCCTCTGTGATGCGGCAGCTATACCGCTTAAAATTTTCCTCATATCGACAAAACAACTTGCAATATTGGCATGTCGCTTGTCCCTCCGGGAAATGTACCAGCATCTCCAGGCTGAGCGATGTATAGTACTGAATACCGTTTGGGAATGTGTCATGAATCGAGTTCAAGGCAAACTCCTTATCCGGCCTGTGCAAAGCCTGTATCAATGCAATGCTCACAGCCTATTACATGATCGGTTCCATGTCCGTAATAGATGCGCTCTCCGTCATATACCGGTGCGCCGCATTCCGGGCAATAAGACACCGGTTCTGCCTCCGCGTAAGGGTCAAACGCTGCCGATATTCCGATGTAATGTAATTCAGGCATTTGACACGTCTCCCGTTTCGTGGTATTTTTTAAGTGTAGATTTTTGGTCTGCGCCTCTGTTATCCGTGCCAGCGGATGCAGGGGCTTTTTTACTGTATATGACACCATTAACTCCTGTAATAGGGTCAGCGCGTTTTCCGACCTGGAATATGTATCCTGCACGGTCAAGCTCGTTCAAACGCGGCCTTACTCGGTTCGGGTCCGTAAAACCCATTCGCCGCATGATTTCCAGTGCCGTGCCATCGCCGCGCTCAAGCTCTGCCAAGATAGCCGCCTTTCGCCCGCTCGGGTCAAGCTGCTCAAAGCTCTCACGCCGCGTCTCATGCGTTATTTTCATGCTTGTCCTCCTCTCTTACAGCTATGTATCCCGCGATCCCGGCCAGCACCAGTACCAGCCCAAACGCCAGCGTTGCAAGGCCCGGCAGCATGTCCGAGTTGCCACGGCCTATCGCCTGCAAGCCATCCAGCACAGGCAGTATAGCTGCGAGCAGCACCACCTTATAGATAAGGCTTGTCCATCCACGCAGGCCGCGCGGGAGGCGCAGGCCGAACGGGTTAGGTTTGTCCATTTTTCTGCGCCTCCTCTTTTTCCCGCTGGATGTCTTTCCTTATCAACTCCAGATAATACGGCGCAAGCACTTTTGCCACGCGCGCATTCGTTTCTTCCATGCCTTCCATGATGTTCTCCTTTCCGTCTGCTTTATTCGGTCTGTTTGTATGGTGTTTTTTCCATATGTCAGAATGTGCTATAATAATTTTTGGGGTGATTATTTTGAGCGATAGTATTTTGGTTGCGCTTATTTCGGCGATTTCGGGAATAGTTGCTTATTTGTTTTCATCACTATTTGGTCCAGACGGGCCATTTCAAACCACTCGAAATGCAAAGATTTTAGAAAAACAACTTTTCAATGTATTTGAACCTCTATCAAAAATGTATGAATCCGATGATCGATTTCAAACAGAAACGATATCCAAAGTTCTAACTGAAACAATTGAAAATAATTACTCGCTTGTTCCGCCATCAATCATAAAACTATATAGGCGTAGAAGTTCTTTTTTAAAAAACGACTTGGGGACTGCTGATATAGACTTAGACTTACAGCGTATGGCCATATCAAATTGGAATTGGGCTAAGAAAAAACTTGGATACCCTTATATACAATCTGATATTTTCCAAGAAGACATAGACTGTTATCAACGATTAAATCAAAGGAAAACATTTGTCTCAGATGCAATCAGTTTTATTTTGACGTTTCTTTTTCCATGCGCTTGTTATCTTGTATTTGGGGTGTATCCGCATCTTCCGAGCGAACCAGTTTGGAGGCAGGCACTCATTCAAATTTTTTGGGCCATGGAATGTACATTTATTGGGTACCAAATTTTTAAGATTGGCTCAAATTTGTCTAACCGAATACAAATGAACAAAAAACGAAAGCAATTAAAAAATCAAAAAGCGCAAAAAGAAGCAGCCGAACAAAATAATCACGCTTCAAGCTAATACCTCCTCCTTTCTGCCCCATTTATAGGACATATATTTTGCTATTCTGATTGTACAGACTTCTCTGCAATCAGTTCGTCGCGTACAGCGTTTTTTCTGGGAATCCGCCTCTCGCCCCTCTTGTCCTTTCTTATCGCGCTGGTGTATACTCATATCGAAAGGAATGATTCTATGTCAATGGAAGCAGATTTATCTTTTATCTCTTTTTTGAAATCTTTGCCTCTTTCCTTTTGGGTCGATGTGGCCGGAGTTTCGGGTTTCATTCTCTCCTTATTCCTCGCCGTTTTAAAGCTTTGTTCCGAGCGCCTTAAAATCAAAACTGGAACTTTTACGTTAATAGAGACTGATCGAGCACCGAACTCGCTGTTTTTGTTCGGCGTAATTGAAAACCGAACCTCAATTCCTTTTTCTTTGGTTGATATCTCTGTGTCACTTGGAAAAAAAATACAGAATCCCTGTTGAGCATACCGTGCGAACATATCAACACCATGCTACACACGATAAAGCAGAGGTAAAACCCGTTGTACTTTCTCGAGCGTTTCCCGTGAGATTTGATTCGTATGCCGCCGAACCGTTTTTGCTTGAAGTAAGCCGTCAGCATATAGACAGGAGATTTCTTCTCCCTCCGGATGATTCAGCTCATAATCGAAAGGAACAGTCTCGTAAACAATCCCCTCAAACTCGTATGCGAGGTATTCTTCAACCTCGTCCCTCGTTAGTGTTGAGCACTTCAAGAGGGCTTCGCGTAGTTTCTCTTCGGGTTTCTGGCTGTAAGGGTTGGGATTGGTTGGAACTTTATGCCGTGCGCAAAGCAGGGCATGAAGAAAAGATTGTTTTTTCAGAATAATACCTCCTCTCCCGCCGTTTTTGTACGGCGGATTATCTCATCATCTCGTCTATGGTTTTGCCAAAATAACCGATTTCTTGCGTTTACGCAAGTCCTAAGCAAAAAAAATAGCGTCCATTTCACATGAGGTCAGTCCTAATGCCTGCCTAAAAAGCTGAATTTCATTTCTCGTAAAATCACTTTCACCAGAAATTTTTCTATACAATGTCGCTTCATTAATCCCTAAAATGCGCGCAATGTCACGCGTTGACATCCCTTTCTCTACGCATTTTGCTTTAAACATTTTTTTGTTGAACACGTGTCCACCCCCTTCCGATTGATTCCAGTATATCACTTGCGTTTACGTAAGTCAATACGTTTACGCAATATTTTCACCTTTTTTAGGTTTAAACTCTTGCAAAAACGCAATAATAAGTGTACAATAAAAATATCGAACGGAGGAAGTCATGATGAGTAATTATCTTGCAGAGCGAAGGAAACAACTTGGCTATACTCAAAAAGAAATTGCAAGCATGGTTAATGTTTCAGAGGCAACGGTGTCAAGATGGGAAAGTGGCGAAATCGCAAATATGCGCCGAGACCGAATCAACGTATACGCTAAGGCTTTAAAAGTTGATCCGTCATTTATTATGACAGGAGAATGTGGTGACGAATACGATTCTCTTATGCAAAGGGTCGGTGCGATGCCGCTGTCAATAACTGGAACCATCCCTGTACTTGGCCGTGTTGCCGCCGGTATGCCTCTTTACGCACAAGAAAATATAGAGAGCTATATTTCAGTTGACTATCCGAACCCTAACGAATACACCGCTTTAAGAGTAAACGGCGATAGCATGAACGCCGCTCGGATTGATGATGGGGATATTATCATTATCCGAAAGCAGGACATAGTTGAAAACGGTGAAATCGCTGTTGTTATCGTAAACGGCGATGATGCCACAGTTAAACGTTACCATCGGGATGGTAATATCGTCACTTTAACTCCCCAATCTTATAACCCTGAACATACCGTTCAAATATATTCTCTCAAAGATGTCCCTATTCGCATATTTGGTAAAGTCGTAGAAGTTCGTAGAAGTTTTGAATAAAAGGTTAGGAGGATATTTATGTACTGTTCAAATTGTGGGAAGGAATTTGATGGAAAGTTTTGCCCCGAGTGTGGAACACCCGCAAATCACCCAACCCCTGTATATTCGAGTGACCACGATGATACGCTAACGCCGAAGCAAAAAAAGAAAAAGTTCGGATGCCTGATTGCATTACTATTTATAGCTACAGTTTTTGTAACTTTGGAGTTTCTAGTTGCGGGAGAAGATGACAAAACGCAATCGTCATCGTCTGAAATAGATGTGCCGAGAAGTGCAGCAATTGCGGCGTTTGAGGCAATTGGGTGCGAATACGCGGACTTGTGCACAAAAATTGAAGATTGGGCAGAGGGCGAGAGATATAGTCTATACTACAACGGAAAAACATATATTGCGTATATAAAAGACGGACAAGCAGAAAGTGTGCGCTGCCAAGACGAAGGGCTTGACTATTACATGCAAGATGGTGAGGTTTTGAAAAAAGCGCAATAAAAAAATCCCGCCCCTGCGCCAACAGGAAACGGGAAAAGCAGAACAGCTTATCCTTGGAGGATAATCCGCCCCAACAATTGGATTATACCACCTCCTGGGTAGGCTTGGCAAGTCATACTTTGGAGGTATTACAGTGAATCGAGCGGTAATCTATGCCCGATACAGCAGTGACATGCAGCGTGAAGAAAGCGTGGAAGCACAAATCCGCGCTTGTAAATATTACGCACAGCAGAACGGCATCGATATTATCGGAATCTATGCTGATCGCGCTAAGTCCGGCATGTATCATTCCGAAAAGCGAGAAGAGTTTCAGGCGCTTCTGAATGCTGCGCCGCGCAAAGAATACGATATTGTTCTCGTTCACAAATTGAACCGCTTTGGCCGCGCCGGTGTCAAGGCGCTGAACGACAGAGACTATCTTGAGCGGCTTGGAATTGAAATCATCAGCGTAACAGAACGGCTTGAAAATACGCCGGAAGGCCGGTTGATGCTATACGTCATCACTGGCATGAACGAGTATTACAGCCGCAATCTGGCCGGAGAAGTGTTGAAGGGATTGCGCGAAAACGCTTATAAAGGCATCACAACCGGAGGCACTCCCGCGCTTGGTTACAATCTTAGCGCAGATAAAAAACTCGTCATAAACGAGCAAGAATCTGCTGCTGTAAGGCTCATTTTTAAAATGTACATTTCCGGTGCAGGCTATGGCGAAATTATCGATGAGTTAAATTCACGCGGATTTAGAACAAAACGCGGTGCAAAGTTCGGAAAAAATTCTATCTATGATATTTTACGCAATGAGCGTTACACAGGAAGATTCACCTATGGTAAAACTAAAACTGTGAACGGTCATAGAAGCCAGCACAAAAAAGAAAAGGAATATATCAGCATTGAGGGAGGATGTCCTGCCATTATACCAGCGGATGAATGGGAAAGGGTGCAAAGACTTATGGATGTAAAAAAACATGACGCAGCGTCCGGGAAAGCAAAAGAACTTTATATCCTAAGCGGAAAATTATTTTGCGGACATTGCAGCGCTCGAATGGTTGGGAACTCCCGCGTATCTCGCGGAGAAAGATATCTGTACTACGACTGCAATGCAAAGCTGCGTAAAAAGACATGCACAAAGCATGCCGTGAAAAAGAATGAAATTGAACAAGCCGTGATTCAAAAATTAAATCAACTCGCATTTTCCGATGACTTGATAGAACGCTTTGTCGATGAAGCATACAAAGCGCAGGATAATGAGATGCCAGACATCGGCGGAAAAATTGCGGATATTGACAAAAAAATTTCAAATCTTGTAACAGCAATCGAAAACGGCGCAGATGTAGGGCCAATCAAACAAAGAATGGCAGATTTATCCGCACAAAAAGATGCACTCCTGTCATCCAACGTACCAAAGGGAGATTTTTTAACGAGAGACGAGATTTACAGCCGATTCAAAAAATTCCTCAATATTGCAGATCTTCCGCCCGCCCAGCAAAAATTTATCATTTCAGAGTATGTAACTCGTATTGATGTATTTGATTACGACGGAGGCGGTCACTTTTGCCGCATTACACTGTCAAACAATACATCTGTTGATACCGATGTACTCGGTTCATCTGCTCCAAAAGGCAGCATCTGCGGATGCTGCTTTTTTCCGAAATTGCGCGGCACAAGCAGCCGCTTTCATATGTGAATATCACTGCCACCGGGTAGGAATGCAATTCGCATTCGTTTGTACATCGTTAGGTCTGAGAAGATGTGCATGCGAATGCTTATTTTTTTTGGAGGTTGTATGAAAAAAATTGAAGAACTGCGCCGCTATTTCACCAAGGGCGAGCGAGCGCTGTGGTTTGGTTCCGTATTTGTGATCATTGCGGCTTTTTATTTTTTCGACCGCAGCAATTATTTCACGCTTTTTGCTTCGCTGCTCGGCGTCACATCCCTCATTTTTAACGCAAAGGGAAATCCGTTCGGTCAACTTCTTATGATTCTTTTCAGCCTGCTTTACGGAATCATTTCTTTCACCTTTTCCTATTATGGAGAAATGCTTACTTATGTAGGTATGACTATGCCGATGGCGGTGTTCGCTCTTATTTCCTAGTTGAAAAACCCGTTTAACGGGAACCGGATGGAAGTCAGCGTCAATCACCTGGCCCGAACAGAATGGCGTTTTATGTATCTGGCGGCAATTCTTGTCACTGCGCTTTTTTACTTCATACTGGGGTATTTTCAAACGGCCAACTTAGTCCCGAGCACCCTTTCTGTAACGACAAGCTTCATCGCGGTGTATCTTACCTATAAAAGAAGTCCTTATTATGCGCTCGGGTACGCGGCCAACGACATCGTTCTCATTGTTTTATGGATTTTGGCTGCCCGTCAAAATACATCCTATCTGTCCGTCGTGGTATGCTTTACGGCCTTTCTCGTCAATGATATCTACGGCTTTATCAACTGGTGCAGAATGGGAGAACGGCAGTCTGAAAGCGTGTAAAGGCATCGATAGCACACAAGCCCCCTATAAAAGAGCCCGGCCCCAAGCGGCGCATTACTGCGCCTGTGCATTTGGGAGCCGGGCTCTTGCTTTCATTTGCTTTTCCAGAACAGCTTGGGCACCAAAAGAGAACCGAACGGCCGCTGCGGAGGCGCCGGCGGAGCCTCTGGCGTTTCCAGCTCGAACGTATACCGCTCGTAGGCATTGATCACCTGTGTTTCCCCACACTGCGCACAGCGTGGGATGCGGCCGTAGTTGAGGTGAACGTGTCCATGCACAAAGTACTTCGGCTGAAACTGTCCCAGCATGGCGTTGAAACAGTCAAAACCCATATGTGCGGGGTCTTCTCCGTCGTTGCAGCCGCGGACAGGCGCATGGGCAACGATGATATCTACCCCGCCCATACGGCGTATTTTGGAGGACAGCCGTGCAACACGGCGTTCCATTTCCCTCTGTGTATATTGAAACGGCCCCGGCTTGTACCGCACTGAGCCGCCCAGCCCGGCGATGCGCACGCCGTTCACCTCGTAAACCGTGTCTTCGATGCAGGTGCAGCCTTCCGGCGGCCTGCGCTGGTAGTCCGTATCATGGTTGCCGTGTACATACAGCAGCGGCGCGTGGGTAAACGTTGCCAAAAGTGTGAGATAACTCGCCTTCAGGTCGCCGCAGGAAAGGATCAGATCCACTCCCTCCAGCTTTTCCGGCTGAAAATAATCCCAGAGATATTTTGATTCCACATCGGAAATTGCCAGAATCTTCACACCTGTGCCTCCTTGTAAATTCCCTGGAGGCGCACCAGCGGCTTCGCCTCCTCAATGAGGTCGTCAAAGGCCGGGATATGGCCTTCCACATTTTCCGCCAGCCAGTCCATGCGCAGAATCTCCTCCGGCTCCATCTGTTTGTCTTCGGCCTGTATCATCACGCCGCCCTGGGCGTACAGTTCTCCTTCGAACGGGACGATCGTGCCCGAGCACAGGCCTTTGTGAAGGATCGCGGCAAGGCGCTTCGTCCCGCGGGGCAGGCTGCGGCTTTGCAGCACGTCTATCATTCCCGAGGCCATGCCCCACCAGTAATTGACCGCACGGCCCGCTTCGTTGCCCTCCAGCTTCCAGCGGCCATCCATGATGCCGCGCAGGATACGCTCGTAAAATTCTCCCCAATGCCAGAATGGCATTGCCAGAGGCACCGGCTCCTCCCCGTCCAAACGGTACAGGCCATAGTGCTTATCGCCCCGCGGCAGCCCTGCGTCCTGGCTGGAGATCAGCTCGACGCCGCGTTTTTCCAGCTCGCTTAGCGCGTCCACACCCTTTTCCCCGGTCCACATCAAATGAACCTTGGCACGCGGATTGGCCATCCTTGCGCCCAGCGCGAATGCATTGATGCCCGCGACCATCCCGTAAATGGGATAATTCGCAATGTATCCCACACGGTTATTGTCGGCCAGCGCACCCGCGATTGCCCCAACCAGAAATTTAGCCTCATAAATGCGGCCGTAATAGGTGCGCACACTGGGATGGTCCATATTCAGAGAGCAGTTGAGTATCTTTACCTCCGGATGACGGATGGCCGCACGCAGGCTGCATTCCATCAGCTTCGGCGTCGTGGTAAACAGCACGTCGTTTCCATCGGCAATGGCGCGCTCAATGACCTCGTCGTCGTTTTCACCCACCCGGATGTTGTCGTAGCCCTTGGTGAACACCCGCCCGGCAAGGACCTCATCCACATGACCGCGCCCGAATTCATGGGCATAGGTCCACGCGCTGGTATCCGCGCTTTTTTCATATAGGAAGGCCACATTCAAGCGGGACTGTTCCAGCGGCAAGATGCGGCTGATGAGCGGCGGCGCCTGCGTCGTAGGCTCCAGAGACAGCTCCACCGCTTCGTCCTGTGTGAGGGCCTCGATCTCGGACCACATCTTTTCCAGCTCTGCCGCCATCTCCCGGCCCGTTTTGTCCCTGATCGTCTCATAAGGATACACACCCACGAATTTCAAAAGCGCGTCCCCCACGGTAATAGGCAGCCGCGCGCCGCCGCAGCGGTGGAACGCATCCTCGAAATTGTAATATGCCGTCTGGAAGTCCCGCCGGTCTTCTTTGCTCCACGGCTGCCCCGGGCGGCTGTTGACCGCCTGGTCCATTGCCCGGAAGCGTCCCAGCTGGGAAAACCATAGATAATTGACCCCCGTCAGATCATAAAAATCCAGGAATTCATAATAGATCTTGTTTTCCTTGTCCTCTGAGCGGCGCGGCACGATACGCGTGACAGAGCCGGGAATGCTCATCGCCTCGTAGTATTTCATTACGCTGACACGCTTGTTGCCCTCTTCCACATAGAACTTGTTCATGTATTCGTAGGCCTTGATGGGGTCCCGGATGCCCACGGACAAGTGCGCGTCGCACAGCGCGTTCCATTTCTGGGCAAATTCAGTGTCCTCATCCAGAAGCGGCATGAAATTACCTGCAAATGCCGTTTTGCGCCCGGCCGTTTTCGTACCGACGATGGATGCCAAAGGGATATTTACAACGCCGAGCGGTTCTGTATATTCCACCGCGGTGTGCTCCAGGATCTCGTCCAGTGCCTGCAAATACGGGTAAGTCCCTTTCAGCACGCTCGACCGGAACTCTTTCTGTCCAAGGCGGAGCGCCTTGCGGTAATCTTCCTGTGCCATATCCATTGCCTCCTCTTGTGCTGGTCTCTTTTCTTTATATTATCCTTTTTGATGTGGGAATGCAATTATTTCCTCTTACACCTGGCCGCAAGACTGGCACAAGCGCTGAAAAAGTAGTATACTGGTTGCCGGGCACAGGCCCACTCTGCGAAAAGGAGCTTTCTGCAATGTTCAAACTGGAAACACACTGCCACACCTCTGAAGTGAGCGGCTGCAGCCGCCTGCCCGCCGTGCAGCTCGTCACACAGCTCAAACGCTCCGGTTACGGCGGCGCCGTTATTACAGACCACTTCCACCATGGCTATTTCGACAGCCTTACAGGAAGCTGGACACAAAAGATCGACTGCTTTCTGTCCGGCTACCGCGCCGCGTGTGAAGCAGGGGCACAGGCCGGCCTGCACATTTACTGCGGGCTTGAGTTTCGCACCACCACAAGCGACAACGACTATCTCCTGTTCGGCGCTACGCCCGAACTGCTTTACAGTACGCCGGAGCTGCACCGGTATACCATCCCGCAGCTGCGCGCCCTGGCGGACCGCGAAGGCCTGCTGCTGGTGCAGGCACACCCGTTTCGCACCGGGCTGACGCGGGAGGACCCCGCCCTGTTGGACGGCGTGGAGGTGTTCAACGGCAACGCCCGTCATGACTCTCACAACGATGACGCGCTCCGCTTCGCCCGCGAAAACGGCCTGTTGTTTTTTTCCGGCTCCGATCATCACGAGACCGAGGACCGTGGACGCGGCGGCATGGTGCTGCCGCGCGAGCCGAAAGATGAAGCAGACCTCGTCCGCCTGCTGCCGTCAGCAGGCCTGCTGCCCGATATCCTTCTGGAATTTTTCCCGGTCAAGCCCGAAAAATAACATCTGAAAAACGGCCCCGCCGCTGGCATTCCAGCAGCAGGGCCGCTTTTTTGTATCATTCTCCGGCGCGGCGCTCAGCAATGCAGTACGATATCCCCGTCCTGCGTATCCACCTCAATGGCCGTCAGCGGCTCGCCGCTGATGATCTTCCCGGCGATGGCATCCTCCACCTCTTTGCGGATGACACGCCGCAGATCGCGGGCGCCGAACTTGCCGCCCTTCGCCTTTTCACACAGCAGGGCAAGCGCGGCTTCTGTCCAGCTCAGACCGATGCCTTTTGCCGCGAGAGGTTCCTTGTACTCGCCAAGCATCAGAGCGGCGATCCGCTTCAGGCTCTCCGGAGAGAGCGGCGCAAAAGTGACGATCTCGTCCACACGGCTCATAAACTCCGGCCGCAGAAATTCGCCCAGCGCCTTGATGGACTTATCCCTGCTCATTTGAGCGATGGTACGGTTGAAGCCTGTTTCTCCGGTCTTGTCGCCGGAGCCTGCATTGCTCGTCATGCAGATGACCGTATTTTCAAAATTGACCGTGCGGCCCTGGGCGTCGTTGATTTTTCCTTCGTCCAGGATCTGAAGCAGCAGGTTCATCACATCCGGATGCGCTTTCTCGATCTCGTCAAACAGCACCACGCTGTATGGCTTGCGGCGCACTTTCTCCGTCAGCTGCCCGGCCTCGTCATAGCCCACATAGCCCGGCGGCGAACCGATCAGGCGGCTGACCGTGTGCTTTTCCATGAATTCCGACATATCCAGACGGATAAGCGGGTCGACCGTATCGAACAGCTGCAGCGCGAGCTGCTTGACAAGCTCTGTTTTGCCCACACCCGTGGGGCCGACGAAGATAAAGCTGGCCGGACGGCGGCGCGCTGAGATGTCTGCGCGGCTGCGTTTGACAGCGTTTGCTACCAGATGCACGGCCTCGGGCTGGCCGATGATGACCCTGTTCAGGTTTTCTTCCAGATGCGCAAGCTTTGTATACTCGGTTTCCTTTACTTTTGCGGCCGGAATCCCCGTCCAAAGCTCAATGACTTTTGCCACATCCTCCATCGTCACCTGGATGCCGTCCACGGCCTCCCGCTGCGCGGGCAGCTCTGCCTCCAGGCGGATGATCTCGGATTTGATCTGCGCCAGCTTCTCGTAGTCCGGCCCCTCCTTGGCCTGTTCCTGCTCAGCCTCCTGCTCTTTCAGGCCCGCAAGGTGCTTTTCGTTTTCCACCCATTCGGTGATTTCCGGGTGGCGCAGGCTGCAGCAGGCACAGGCCTCATCCAACAGGTCGATGGCCTTATCCGGCAGGAAACGGTCGGTGATATAGCGCTCGGACAGCGTGACCGTGCTGCGCACGATGGCTTCACTCACCTTTACATGGTGGTACGCCTCATAATACTGGCGGATGCCCGCGATAACAGCCGTAGCATCGTCGATGGACGGCTCCTCGATCTTCACCGGCTGGAAACGGCGCTCCAGCGCCTGGTCTTTCTCAATGTATTTGCGGTATTCGGCAAACGTCGTCGCGCCGATGACCTGAATCTCCCCCCGGGAGAGCGCAGGCTTAAGGATGTTGGCTGCGTTCATCGCGCCCTCGGAATCCCCCGCCCCGGTGATGTTGTGGATCTCATCAATAAATAAAATAACGTTGCCCGCCGCTTTCACTTCGCCAATGAGCCCTTTCACACGGCTTTCAAACTGGCCGCGGAACTGGGTTCCCGCCACCAGGCTTGTCAGGTCCAGCAGATAAATTTCCTTGTCCCGCAGGCGCGCCGGAACGTTCCCCTCTGCGATATGCAGCGCTATGCCCTCGGCGATGGCCGTCTTGCCCACGCCCGCCTCACCGACAAGGCAGGGATTGTTCTTCTGGCGGCGGGAAAGGATCTGGACGGTGCGGTAAATTTCCCTGTCGCGGCCCACGATGCGGTCCAGCTTTCCGTCCCGCGCCTTGCGGGTGAGGTTCTCGCAGTAATTGTCCAGAAACTTGCGTTTCTTGCCGCGGTCGTTCTTGCTCTTTACTTCCTTCTCCGGCGCTTCTTCCGTTTTCCTGCGGCCGCCGAAAATACCGAAGGGGAACGTTGCGTTGCCGCCGGGCGTAAAATCGCCGTCGCCGCCTTCGTCCGTATCGTCGTCCGGCGCTTCATCCCCGTCCGCATCGTCCTGCGGCGCCATCATCCCAAGCTGCTGCATCATGGCGGCGGGGTCCATATCTCCGTTTTCCATCATGCCGGCGAAGCGTTCTTCCATAGCCTCCAGATCCTGATCGGAGATGCCGAACTGTTTCATAATATCGTCCACGGGCTTGATGCCAAGCTCCCGCGCACACGAAAGGCAGTAGCCCTCGCTTTTCGCCTCGCCCGCCTCCAGCTTCTGTACAAAAACAATGGCGGGGCGTTTTTTGCATCTAACACAAAGCATTCAGATTATTTCCTTTCCTGTTCTCCGCATCTTACAGAAACGGATTATACGCGGAGAAAAATGAGTAAAAACAGCTGCCCGAAAGCGACGAATCGTTGACGAACGGCAGATTTCCGTTTGTGATGACCACCACGGCCCACAGCAGGCACAGGATGAGCAGCACGTTGATGAACCCGGCCACCACGCCGATGCACACGCCCAGAATGCGGTTCACGCCGCCCAGAAGCGGTATCTTATTGATATTGGTGAGCACAGTGACAAGGAATGCAATGACGACACGGCACAGCACAAACGTGGCAAAAAACACCACCACGGTGATGAGCGGCACCACCAGCGGTGCAATGATCTTTTCCACCACCTGCTGAGCAATATCCGGAGCGCCGGAATCCAGCATGCCGGCCGCAGAAGCTGTGATATCGTCGATGAACTTCTGCGGCAGGATGCCCGAAAGGCCGTCCAGAATGACGGACAGGTTCACCCCGCCCTGCTGCTGGATGGTACGGGCCGTCTGTTCGATGAGGCCCGATTTGAAAAAGTTTTCAAACACCGTGGGCGAAAGCTTGCCGGATACCACCCAGGCCAGCGCCAAAGACGCGAGGTTGCCCACAAGGTCCATCAAGCCCGCCACAAAGCCTTTGCGGGCGTAATGGAACACGGACACGACGATCACCGCGATGAGCGCGACGTCGATGATGATTGCCGGTGAGATATTCATAAGTATGTCCTTTCCTGCGGGATGCATTCCCCCGCATATGCTTCGGTTGCGGTGGCCGGCGTCATCCCACGGACGCCGACGGCGGCGCGAGCGGCTCGAACACGCTCACTTCCCCCTGCTCCAGCAAAAGCAGCTTTCGGCCGTTCACCATCGCCAGCGGCTTTGCCTCCGTCACGGTTGCGCCGTAAAACACGCCGTCCAGGCCATAGCTCAGCACACCGTCATTTGTCAGAACAAACGCACCGGTACGGCTGGCTGCCACGCCGCTTGCGCGCTCGTTCACGTCGGCACTGCCCGCCTCGGACAGGGTCGCGTCCAGAATCGTAAGCTGCGTCAATGCGCCGTGTACGCCGTCGCCAAACAGCAGCACCGCATTCTTGCCCGCGCTGATGGCCGCGCTCTGCAGCGTGCGCCCACCATAGGAATAGCGGTACAGCTCTGTTCCGTCGGCCGTATCGTACACCGCGGCATAAGTATCGTACAGCACCAGCACCTCGGCATTGGTGAGGTACTGGATCTTCACGGGCATGCCCTCGGTATTGCGAATGGTGACATATTCATCTTTACGTGTATCCATCAGGTACACGGTACCGCCCAGCGCGCCGCCTTCGGCGTAAGGGCACCCCGCTGCGAACTGCCGGTTGTCGCCGGCAAACGCGAGAGCTGTAGGCAGGTCCTGCGTCTGGAAGGTATAGATGTTCTCAAACATCGGGTCATAAACATACAGCTTTGACTTTGTAAAAACCGCCAGCGTGCCGTTGGGGCTCATAGCGCAGAGCTGGATGGCGTCATCAAATTTGTTTTCGAACAGCGTGCGGCTGCGGCTCTCCACCCGCAGCTCCTTGCCAGCGCGGTTGTATACACACACACGTGTGTTGCCCGCCGTAATGGCCGGCCTGCCGTAACCGTGCTGGATGCGCCGCACCTCGTTGCCGCCCGCGGAATAGATGGCCAGGTCCTTATCGCCTACCGCCACGAAGCCGCCTGCCAGCGGCAGCGCATTCTGATACCCGGACAGCGTAAATGAAACGGGATAGCCGGGGCTGGGCGTCAGCGCGATGCCGATGGAGTCCACCGCATCACCCAGCAGCGCCAGCGACGCGCCGTAAATGCCGGTGAAATAGGCCAGTACCGCAGCCAAAAGCACCGCGCACACCGCAGCCGCGCGGATACGGCGCATGCGCTTGCGCCGCCGGATACGTTCAATACGTGCCGCGCTGCTCCGAGGCGGCACGGGCTCCGCGCCGGGCGCCTGCTCTTGGATGGCGCGCGGCTCGCCCGCATCGGGACGCACCGCACTCCGCGCAGGGGCGCCGGGCCTCTGCGGAGTTGTATTCTCCTGTTCGCGCCCGTCTGGTTCGCGTGGCATCAGTTCCATAAATCGTATACTCTCTTTTGCGTTTCGTTATTCCTGTTTCGCCGTTATTTCCTGCGCGGCCTGGGCGTTGCCGGCTTCTTCTTCGGAGTAATTCACCTTGTAAAGGAAAAGCCCCTGCGCCGGAGCGGTATCCCCCGCCAGCGAACGTTTTTTTTCTTCCAGAATATCCCGCACGCGCTCCGGCGGCATGCGCCCCGCGCCCGCTTCCACCAGCGTGCCCACAAAAATGCGCACCATATTGTACAGGTAGCCGTCCGCGCACACATGGAACGTGATATCGTCCCCCTCACGCCGCACATGGGCGAAATACACCGTGCGCACCGTATCGGCGATATCGCTGCCGGAGGACATGAACGACACAAAATCGTGTTTTCCCACAAGGTACTGCGCCGCGCGTTCCATCCTGCCGGCATCCAAAGGCCCTGGGAAACGCCAGCACAACCCGTTCTGAAACGGGTCCGCCACGGCGCTGTTATGAATGCGGTAGATATATTCTTTGCTTTTCGCACTGTAACGGGCGTGGAAATCCTCCGGCACCCGGTGCGCCTCCGTCACTCGTACATCGTCCGGCAAAAAGCGGTTGACGGCAAGCGGAAGCTTGCGCGGCGGAATCGGCTTGGGCTGCGTGTAACTGACACAGTACCCAAGCGCGTGCACACCGGAATCCGTGCGCGAACACCCTTTCACCGGCGGCCGCACGCCGTACAGGCTTTCCAGCGCGTTCTGCAGCACCTCGCACACCGAAAGCGCATTTTTCTGCACCTGGAACCCGTGGTAGCGCGTGCCGGCAAAGCGCAGCGTAATGCAGACGTGCATAAAATTCCTCCCGGACGATTTTAACACAAACCCCTTTTACCCAATGCGTGCAAAAAACAGGTTGCTCATACCAATGGCGACAAACACCAGCACCGCCACAACAGCAATGAGGATGTCGGAACGGTGCATGTGCAGCTGCTTCAGGCGGGTGCGCCCCTCGCCGCCATGATAGCAGCGGCACTCCATGGCCATGGCCAGCTCGTCTGCCCGGCGGAACGCCGAAATAAACAGAGGAATCAACACCGGAATCAACGCCTTTACACGCTGGCGCAGATTGCCGGAATCCAGCTGCGCGCCGCGCGCCTTCTGGGCGTTCATGATCTTGTCCGTCTCCTCGATCAGCGTGGGAATGAACCGCAGAGCAATGGTCATCATCATGGCAAGCTCATGCACCGGCAAGTGCAGCTTTGCCAGCGGATGCAGAAGCTGCTCGATGGCGTCGGTCAGCACAATAGGGCTGGTTGTGTATGTCAGCAGGCTCGTGCCCGCGATCAGACAGATGATGCGCACAGCCATAATGACGGCGTAATAGATACCCTCTTTGTATATTTTCAATATCCACCAGGACACCAGCGGCTCGGATGTTCCCGTCATAAAAAACAGATTCAGCACGGCCGTAAACAGAATGATGGGCAGGATCGGCTTGATGCTTTTTCCCACGATTTTGAGCGGTATCTTCGCCACAAGGTACAAAACAGTGAGGAACACGATGGAAATAACGAGTCCCGCCGGATTCGAACCAACAAACAGCATCACGATATAGGCGATGGTGAGCAGCAGCTTCACGCGGGGGTCCATTGTATGCAGGATGGAATTGCCCGGGAAATGCTGGCCAATGGTGATGTCACGCAGCATTTACATACCCTCCTTTGCTGCCGCACGGGCGGCAAGGATGGTCTTAACAGCGTATTTTACCGTATATACGTCGGTGTCGATGTCCAGCCCCATCTCACGCAGGCGCAAAAATATCTTCGTCACCTCGGGCACCGAAAGGCCCAGCTCCAGCAGCTCCGGCGCGCGGGCAAACACCTTATCTGTGGCGTCGTACAGCGCAATGCGTCCCGCGTTCATCACCAGCACGCGGTCTGCATATTTGGCGATATCCTCCATGGAGTGGCTGACAAGGACGATGGTGGACCCGGTCTGCTTATGGTATTCCCGTATCTGTCCGAGGATCATATCCCGGCCCTCCGGGTCCAGCCCGGCGGCGGGTTCGTCCAACACCAGAAGCCGCGGTTCCATGGCAAGCACACCTGCAATGGCCACACGGCGCTTCTGCCCGCCGGAAAGCTCAAAGGGGCTGCGCTGCAAAAAGCAGCTGTCAATGCCGCAGAACGCGGCCGCACGCTGCACGCGCCGGTCGATCTCCTCCGCAGAAAGCCCCATATTCGCGGGGCCGAAAGCGATGTCCTTATATACCGTTTCTTCAAAAAGCTGATACTCCGGGTACTGGAACACCAGACCTGTCATAAAACGAAAACGGCGGATGTCTTTGGGGTCCGCCCACATATCCTCACCGGCAATGTACACCTTGCCGGAGGTAGGCTTGTTGATACCGTTGAAGTGCGTGATGAGCGTGGATTTGCCGCAGCCGGTGGAACCGATGACACCCACGAACTCGCCTTCTTCGATTTCGAAGCTGACGTGATCCAGAGCCACAGTCTCGTCCGGCATGCCCTGGTTATAGATATAGGTGAGGTCTTCCACCTTCACGATTGCGGACATGCGGACACCTCCTCTGCTTTTTCCTGTGCGGCTCCGGGCGCTTTTTTTCCTGTAAGCAGTTCATACAGCGCCGCGGCGCACTCTTCCACATCAATGATGTCATCCGCCATCGGGCAGCCCGCAGCCGTGAGGGCATGGCACAGCTCGGCGGCCTGCGGCACATCCAGGTGCAGCGCGCGCAGCTCCTCCACATTGCGGAACACCTCTTTCGGCGTGCCCTCCATAACCACTCTGCCCGCGCTCATTACCACCACACGGTCGGCTGTGGCGGCCTCTTCCATATAATGCGTGATCTGGACGACGGTGATGCCGTAGTCGTCGTTGAGTCTGTGTACCGTGCGCATGACCTTTTCGCGGCCGATGGGGTCCAGCATCGCGGTGGCTTCATCCAGCACAAGGCAATCCGGCCGCATTGCGATCACGCCCGCGATGGCCACGCGCTGCTTCTGCCCGCCGGACAGCTTGTGCGGGCCCTTTTCCCTGTATTTATAGATCCCGGCCATCTGCATGGCCTCGTCCACACGCGCCCGCATTTCCGCAGGGGGGACACCCAGATTTTCCAACGCAAAAGCGACGTCCTCCTCCACTACGGTGGCGACGATCTGGTTATCCGGGTTCTGGAACACCATGCCCACCTTCTGGCGGATGTCGAACAGCTTGTCCTCGTCCGCAGTGGACATATCCTCCACGTATACTGTGCCCGCCTGCGGCAGCAGGATGGCGTTAAAATGCTTGGCCAGCGTGGATTTGCCGCACCCGTTCGCCCCCAACACGGCCACATATTCGCCGCGCTTTACGCGCAGCGAAAGGCCGTCCACAGCGCGGTGCTGATCGTCCGTATAGCTGAATGTGATATTGTCTGCTCTGAGCATTTCTTCCATGCTTTCCCGTCCGTTTCTGATCCTTTGTCCCGCGGCCCTTTGCCGCGCGGCCCCTCTTCTCAAACAACAGCTTTCCCCTGTTTTTCGATACATGTTTTATGCCCGCGGCATTACAGCCCTGCGTTTCGTGCCAGCCACCACGCCGTGGCCCCACAGGGCACCACGCCGCCCGTAGCCGTTACCGGCAGGCCGATCTCGTCGCAGGCTGTGTGCCCTCCCCACCTGGGACATACCCGCGCCCGGAGCATATACTCCATCACACTGGGCGAAAGGCCCGTAGTATAACTGTTTACCGCGACGAACAGCGGCTCGTCGCTCAAAACGCCCGCGCACAGGTCAATGAAATCGTAGATGCTGTCCTCCAGCTTCCACACCTCGCCGCCCGGGCCGCGGCCGTAACTGGGCGGGTCCATAATGATGCCGTCGTACCGCACCCCGCGGCGGATCTCCCGCGCAACAAATTTCGCGCAGTCATCCACGATCCAGCGTACCGGCTTGTCCGCAAGGCCGCTGGCTGCGGCATTCTCCCGCCCCCAGGCCACCATCCCCTTGCTGGCGTCCACATGGCATACACTGGCGCCTGCCGCCGCGCACGCAAGCGTGGCGCCGCCTGTATAGCCGAACAGGTTCAGGACCCGGATGGGCCGCTCCGCTGCCGCGATGAGCCGCGCATAGGCGTCCCAGTTCACAGCCTGCTCCGGAAATACACCCGTATGCTTGAAGCCTGTAGGAGACACCACCATACAGATATCTCCATAGGTGATCTGCCATTTTTCCGGCATCCTGCGCCGGTATTCCCACTGTCCGCCGCCCGAAGCGGAACGGTGATACACCGCATTCGCGCTTTTCCACAGCGGGCTGCTTTCTCCGGTTTTCCAGATGACCTGAGGGTCAGGCCGCACCAGGATGGTTTTGCCCCAGCGCTCCAGACGATTGCCGTCCGTTGCGTCGATGAGCTCATAATCTTTCCAGTTGTCCGCTGCCCGCATAAAAACCTCCGGTCCAATTCTGCGGCAAGGCCCGGCGCTGCATGCGCCGGGCACGCCCGCCGTTCGTTTTACTGTTAATGAATGCGCTCGTTGATCTTCACTGCAATGCGTTCGGCGCTGGCGGCGATGGCCGCCTCGTCTCTTCCCTCCACCATGATGCGGATGAGCGGCTCTGTTCCCGAGACCCGGACCAACACGCGTCCCAGGCCCATCAGGCTCTGCTGCTGGCTCTCAATGAAGCCCGCAATGTATTCATCCTCTTTATAGCGCGCCTTTTCCTCCGGTGTGGCCTTGATATTGACCATCACCTGCGGAAAACGGACATATACGTCGTTCAACTCGCTCATCCTGCATTTTTTCTCAGCCATCGTGCGCAGCAGCATGCCCGCCGTCAGTTCGCCGTCTCCGGTGGTGGAATGCGCCAGCAGGATGATGTGTCCGCTTTGCTCACCGCCGATGACATAGCCTTTGTCGCGCATCTCCTCCAGCACATAGCGGTCGCCCACAGCGGTGACAGCTGTTTTCATGCCGTTCTGCTTCATATACTCGATAAAGCCCAGGTTGCTCATTACGGTAACGACCGCCGTATCCTCGGGCAGCTTACCGGCGTCCTTCAGGTCTTTCGCAAGAATGGCGATGATCTTGTCGCCGTCGATCTCACGCCCCTTTTCGTCTACAGCCAGGCAGCGGTCTGCGTCGCCGTCAAAGGCCACGCCGCAGTCCAGCCCGTTGTCCACCACGTATTTTGCCAGCTTATCAAGGTGGGTGGAGCCGCAGCCCTCGTTGATATTGCCGCCGTCCGGATCCGTGCCGATGAAGCGGCACGCCGCGCCCAGACGCGGAAACAGCAGCCCGGCTGCTTCACTGGCCGCTCCGTTGGCACAGTCGATGGCGATATTCAGCCCCGTCAGGTCTGCGCCGATCGCCTTTGCCAGATAATCGACATAATCCGACAAAGCCGTGTCCACGCGCCGGACGGTCCCGATGGCTGTACCGGTGCACAGCGTCAGCTCTGCGCCGTTGTTGAACACATGGTGCTCGATCTCTTCTTCCACTTCGTCCGGCAGCTTATAGCCTTCGCCGCCGAACAGCTTGATCCCGTTGAACTCCACCGGATTGTGCGAGGCTGAGATAACAACACCCGCATCCGCGCCGTATTTGCGCACCAGATGCGCCACAGCAGGCGTGGGGATGACGCCCAGCAGCTCCACGTCCGCGCCGACGCTGCAAAGGCCGGCGGCCAGTGCGCTTTCCAGCATATCTCCGGAAATACGGGTGTCCTTGCCGATGATAAAGCGGGGGCGGTGCTGCGTCTTGCCCGCCAGCACAGCCGCCGCCGCGCGGCCGATCTGCATCGCGAGCTCCGGAGTCAGGTCTTTTCCGGCAACGCCGCGCGCGCCGTCGGTTCCGAACAACTTTCCCATTGTGTCATCCTCCTCGTAAATGTTCCCTCTTAGGATAGCGAAAAAATGTGAACAAATCTAGTGTGCTTTTCCCGGCATTGTGCCCAAATCCATTTTCCGCGCAACGCCTGTTTTACAGGTCGTCCAGCGTCTGCTGGCCGCTGGCCTCAGCGGTGCCGGGCGCTTTCATGCCCAGATGCTCATAAGCATACCGCGTCACACATCTGCCGCGGGGGGTTCGCGTCAGATAGCCGAGCTGCATCAGGTACGGTTCGCATACATCTTCCAGCGTCACGGCTTCCTCTCCCAGCGCGGCGGCAATGGTCTCCAAACCAACCGGGCCGCCGCCATACATTTCAATGATGGCCCGCAGCAGGCCCCGGTCCATCTCGTCCAGGCCCGTGTCGTCGATGCCCATACGCTGCAGCGCTTCCCGGGCGATGGATTCGTCGATCACGCCGTCGCCCAGCACAGCGGCAAAATCCCGCGCGCGCTTGAGCAGACGGTTCGCCACGCGCGGCGTGCCGCGGCTGCACTTCGCCATTTCCAGAGCGCCGCCCTCCTCGCAGGGAACATTCAAAATAGAAGCGGAACGGCGGATGATCTTTGCCAGTTCCTGCGGAGAGTAAAGTTCCAGCTTGAGCAGCACGCCGAAGCGGTCGCGCAGCGGGCTGGTGATCTGGCCCGCGCGGGTCGTCGCTCCCACCAGCGTAAAGCGCGGCAGGTTGATGCGGATGGATTGTGCAGACGGTCCCTTGCCGATCATAATGTCCAGCGCATAATCCTCCAGCGCAGGATACAGCACCTCCTCCACCTGCCGGGACAGGCGGTGGATCTCGTCGATGAACAGCACATCGCCCTCCTGCAGATTCGTCAAAAGAGCGGCAAGGTCGCCGGGTTTTTCAATGGCCGGGCCGCTTGTGATGCGGATCTGCACGCCCATCTCGTGGGCCACGATACACGCAAGGGTCGTTTTGCCGAGGCCCGGTGGGCCGTACAAAAGCAGATGATCCAGCGGTTCGCCGCGCATTTTGGCCGCCTGCAGGTATATCTTCAGGTTTTCCTTTGCTTTGTCCTGGCCGATGTACTCCTCCAACGTTTTCGGGCGCAGGGACGCCTCGCTGTCAAAGTCCTCCGGCTCCGGCTCCGGGCTCACAAGGCGCGGGCCGTTGTCGATCTCTACGGTTTCCAGAGCCATGGATTACCTTCCTTTCCCGATGCCCTGCAAAGCAAGGCGGATAAGTTCCTGTACAGGCAAAGACGGGTCCAGCCTGGCAATGGCCTGCGCGGCCTCGCTGCCCGTATAGCCCAGGCCTGTGAGGGCGGCAATGGCCTGCGCCACGCCGCCCGTGGCTGCAGGCGCTGCCGTACCGGAAGCATCGGCCAGGCCAAGCCCCGTGGCCAGCCCCTTACCTACCTTGTCTTTCAGCTCCAGTACGATGCGCTGGCCCAGCTTGGGCCCCACGCCGCTGGCCGCAGTAAACGCCTTGTGGTCTCCCGCGGAGATAGCCAAAACAACTCTGTCCGGGCTGAGTACGCTGAGGATGGCAAGCCCCACCTTCGGCCCCACGCCAGAAACGCCCGTCAAAAGGCGGAACATCGTCTGGCTCTCTTTGTCGGCAAAGCCAAACAGCGACACATCATTCTCGGTGACATTCATACAGGTATACAGTGTACAGGTATCGCCAACAGCGGGCAGCGCGCCCGCCGTAGTGGACGGGATGGCCGCCAGATACCCCACGCCGCCGCAGCTTACCACGGCGTAATCAGGCGCTTTTTCCAGCAGCTTCCCTGTCAGGCAGTAGATCATAATTCCCTCCGGTCTTTTCCACGCGCTCCAAAGCGCATCTTTTATTTGTATGCTTGTATCCAGCTCAAATCAAAAATATCCCATTTGCTGGCGCTTTGTCAGCGCCACGCCATACTGTTTGGAACGGTAGCTGTACGCATGGCAGATGGCCATAGCCAGCGCGTCGGCCGTGTCGTCCGGTTTGGGCACGGCGGGCAGCTTCAAAAGCGTCCTGGTCATTTCCTGCACCTGCTTTTTTGTGGCCTTTCCGTAGCCTGAAACGCTTTGCTTTACCTGCAGCGGCGTATATTCGAACACCGGCACGCCTGCCTGCCGGGCACACAACAGCAGCACGCCTCTCGCTTCGGCCACGGCGATGACCGTTTTCTGGTTGGTGGTATAAAATAGCGTTTCAATGGCCATTGCGTCAGGCTTGACGGCCGCCAGCAGCTGCGTCATATCATCATAAATTTCAGATAATCGGTCCTCAAAGGTCGTATGCGCCTTTGTGGTGATGGCCCCATACTGAAGCGTGGTAAAAGTGTTTCGGGTATAATCCAGCGCGCCGAAGCCGACGATGGCATATCCCGGGTCGATGCCCAATATCCGCATGGCGCGCCCTCCCATTTCTTGTGCCGCGCCCAACCCGCCGAACGCGGCAAAAACCGCATCCATGCACATTGCCGCGCAAGCAGCAGACTTGGAGTTATTATACCATAACCCCCACACGGATACAACAAAACCCGTACACACCGCACATAGAAAATGAATGCGCTTTGTGCAAAACAACCGTGCCGTCATTTTGTATCCTTGTGCCAAACCGCTTCGGGACGCCCGGCGGAAAGCCGGTAAAGCAACCGCCTTCCAGCCGCAGCTGAGGTCAAAGACATTTCCTTGTGCGGAAACACCTTTATGAAACGCTGTTCTGTTTTCTGCAAAAAGCAAACCCGACGCCGCAATGGCGTCGGGTTTGCTTTGCATTCGATATGGTGGACAGTAAGGGACTCGAACCCCTGACCCCCTGCACGTCAAGCAGGTGCTCTACCAGCTGAGCTAACTGTCCGTAATTTCTGCGGCTTTGTTATTATAGCAAATCGTTTCCTGGAATGCAACCTCTTTTTTCGATTTTTACAAAAAATATTTGCCTGCAGCCGCCTGAAACCGCCAAATTTCTTGACATCCCCTTGTACATATTATAAAATATTATGTCTGACAAAATCAATACACATATAAAAAAGAGGAACGGAACGTTTATGGAACAGAAAAACATTCGCAACATCGCGATCATTGCCCACGTCGACCACGGCAAGACGACGCTCGTGGACCAGATGCTCAAGCAGAGCGGAGCGTTCCGCGAAAACCAGCAGGTTGCCGAGCGCGTAATGGACTCCGGCGACATCGAGCGCGAGCGCGGCATCACCATCCTTGCCAAAAACGCCTGTACCTATTATGACGGCGTGAAAATCAATATCGTGGACACCCCGGGCCACGCCGATTTCGGCGGCGAAGTGGAACGCGTTTTGAAGATGGTCAACGGCGTGCTCCTTTTGGTGGACGCCGCCGAGGGCTGCATGCCCCAGACACGCTTTGTGCTGCAGAAAGCCCTGCAGCAAAATCTTTCCCTTGTCATCGCCGTGAACAAGATCGACCGTCCCGATGCGCGCATCAAGGAAGTCATCGACGAGATCCTTCTGCTCCTGATGGACCTTGGCGCCACGGACGAGCAGCTGGACAGCCCGATGGTATTCTGCTCCGGCCGTGCGGGCACGGCAAGCTACAGCCCCGATGTTGAGGGCCAGAATCTGGAGCCGCTGTTTAAGACGATCCTCGATTATGTCAAGCCTCCCGAGGGCAACCCCTCCGCGCCTCTTGCGATGCTGTGCTCCTCGGTCGACTACAACGATTTTGTAGGCCGTATCGGCATCGGGCGTGTGGAGAACGGCTCCATCCGTGTGGGCCAGGAGGTGTCCGTATGCGACTGGCATGACAAAGATCTCTCCAAAAAAGGGCGCATCACCGCGCTGTACAGCTTTGAGGCCAATGGCCGCACTCCCATTGAATCCGCCGACGCAGGCGATATCGTCGCGTTCAGCGGCCTGACGGACATCAACATCGGCAATACCCTGTGCGACACGCAGATGGTCGAACCCCTGCCCTTCGTCAAGATCAACGACCCGACGGTCGAAATGACCTTTGCCGTCAACGACAGCCCCTTTGCGGGTAAAGAGGGCAAATTTGTCACCAGCCGCCAGATTCGTGACCGCCTGCATAAGGAACTGCTCAAGGATGTGGCGCTGCAGGTGGAGGATTCTCCCACCAGCGAGTCTTTCCGCGTGATGGGTCGCGGCGAGATGCATCTTTCCATCCTGATCGAGACGATGCGGCGCGAGGGCTACGAGCTGCAGGTGTCCCCGCCCAAAGTGCTGCTGCACGAGGTGGACGGCAAAACGATGGAACCCATGGAGCATGTCGTTATCGACGTCCCCACTGAATACCAGGGCAGTGTGATGCAAAAGCTGGGCAGCCGTAAGGGCGAGCTTGTCCAGATGGCGCCTCTGGGCTCCACGCGCATGCGCGTGGAATTCCGCATCCCCTCCCGCGGCCTGTTCGGATACCGCAGTGAGTTTCTCACCGACACACACGGCGAAGGCATCCTGAACACAATTTTCGATGGATATGACGAATGGCGCGGAGACCTTCCTGCCCGCAGCACCGGCAGCCTGATCAGCTATGAAACCGGCGTGGCCGTGGCCTACGGTCTGTTCAATGCGCAGCAGCGCGGTACGCTGATCGTGGACCCGGGCGACAAGGTCTACGAGGGCATGGTCGTTGGGTACAGCCCTGCCGGCGAGGACATCACCGTCAATGTATGTAAAACCAAGCATCTCTCTAATACCCGCGCCTCCGGCAGCGACGACGCGCTGCGCCTGGTGCCTGTGTCCAAATTCAGTTTGGAAGAAAGTCTGGAATTTCTGAAGCCGGACGAACTTCTTGAGGTCACACCAAGCAGCATCCGTATCCGCAAACGTATTTTGAACCACGACCTGCGCATGAAAGCCACCAAGGGCGGCAAAAATATCGGCTGAGCAAAAAACGCATAGATTCTGACCAAAACAGCGCCGGAACAGTTCCGGCGCTGTTTTTTTGGAGCACAGTACGCGCCTATTTGCTCAGGGTTCCCGCCTATTGGAGCGCGGAGAGCGAACGCCTCCATTGCTGATCCGCCAGGCCTGCGTCTTTCAGTTCGATGCGCTCGTCGATAAAATCCCACCGGTCCTGCGGGGAAACGAACTGAAGAAGCAGCCAGCGGGTAACGCACCAGCGCGGCAGATCCGTATCGCACCTGTAATACGGCCCGGTCTGCTCGGGATGACGCACCGCCCATTCTGTGGACGGGTTGTCCGTTTCTTTTTTGTCCAAAGCCACGGTATTGGTATTGACATCCACCTCGAACACCACCAGCTTCTGCGTGCCGTTGTGCAGGCGTTCGTTCAGATAGGCCCGGGCGGCAAATTCCGCCGCCTCGATGGGACGTGCAGCCAGCGACACAAAGCCCGGCTCCGTATTGCGGTAAACCGCCCGGTTTCCGTTGGTCCGATAGATCCATCCCTCCGCAACAATCGATTTCGCCCGGGAATATGTCGTTCCATGGTACAATATCACGCTGTTTCCATCTCCGTTCTTTCACGCAGCCTTTCATTGCCCGGCCGAAACGCCCAAGCGCTTTGCAGCAAAAGCTGCTTCGAGCCGCTTTCGCGGCTGGCGGGCGGCCTGAATTCTTTTCCGGCTGTTTTATCTATCCAAAGATACCCCACTCTCCCATTTCATTTCAATCGTTTCTGCGTGAAAATGCTCTGAAGCGGCGTGAAATCGCTGTCGAAACCGGAAGAAAAAACGGCCGTGAGCAACGCTCCCGGCCGTTCTCTTATTTTATTCTTTTTCATTTCGGCCGGCATGTATCCCAGCCAGCATCGTAAGGGCCACAACAGGCACGCTCGCCACAGCAGCAGCCGCACCGCGGCGCAAAGCCGGGCTATACAGCCACATGCTCAGCAGAGCGGCACCCAGAACCACCGCACACACCACGGCCGTACGCAGCCGCAGCTTTCGCCGCAGTTCCAGTGTGTCCTCTTCATCCGGCATGACGCAAGGGGCCTTGCACCAAAGCGCCAGGCATCCCGCCGCCCACGCTGCAAACAGCAGTGCAGCGCTCTTTGCGGCAACGGCCGCAAGCAACAGCCCCGCGCCCCATACGGCAATACTGGACAGCGCACAGGAAAAAGGCGTTTTCGCATGCCATCCGCCTACTGTTTTCCGCAGCACCGTATAGACGGCAAGAAACACTGCGGACAATGGCAGTACGCCGAAAGCCCAAGAGACCGCCAGCACCACACCGTAGCTCAAAAGATTGGAAAGTATGGTCTGGATGCCGTATACCTGTACCTCCAACTCATCTTCGGTGATCACGCCCTTCTCCAGCAGGACCCCCGCAAACCAGTCAGCAAATCTGTCAATCATACCAGCGCCTCTTTCGCGCTCTCCCATACAAACACCTGCTCCACCGGAGCGGCCGCGTCTATGGGCAGCAGCAAATCGACCACGAACCGCCCGGGCTGTGCCAAACGCAGGGAGTATACACCATCGTACTTCTGCACGGTTTTCTTAATCTGCCCCACGCCAAGGCCGTGGCCCGGCAGGTGTTTGGTGCTTTCATGGCTTTCCGCCTGCTCCTCGCGGCCCGGTGCAACGGGATTTTCCATATGGATACTGCAAAAGAAATCGGATGGGCGCACCGTCAGCCGAATAAACCGTTCCGAATGGTTCTCCAGATACATATTCGCCTCAAAAGCATTGTCCCAAAGGTTGCCCAGCAGTGTGCACAGGTCCACTGGATCGGTCTTCATTTTCGGCACCTCAAGGCGTAGGGATACACGAATGCCGTTTTCTCTTGCGGCAGGAAGTTTCGCGTTCAGAATGGAGTCCACAGCCAGATTCCCGGAGTTCACCATCGTCGAGCTCTCATTTGTTTTATCACGCAGCGCTTCAATATAGCCCAGTGCTTCATCGCCTCTGCCTGTCTGAATCATCTGTCCGATGACGGAAAGGTGATTGAAGAAATCATGCCGCCAACCCATCAGGGTCTTGTGCGTATCCAGCAGATTTTGATACTGCGTATCCTCCAGGCCCTTGAGCTTCAGCTCGGCTTCCTGCCGCGCCGCCATTGCCGTGTAGCGGGAAATCGAGACCGTCTGCCACAGGCACAGGATATTCACCAGAAACAACAGAACCGCCACCAGCAGGAACAGGCCGTCGTTCACTCCCGGCACCATAAAATTCGGTTCCAAAAGCAGCATAATAACGCCGCTCACCGCTGGGATGAACACAGACAGCATCCAATTCCGCCAGGAAAGCGTGAGACGGAACGCCTTGCGTGTGACAAGCACCACGGCCGTGGCAATGAGCAGCCTCGTGGCAAGCGTATTGACCATGAAGAATGCCGACTGTTCCGAAAAATAAGTATACGGGTCGATCGTCGGAAAAAACATCAAAAGCGCGCTGCTGTATATGAAGTCGATTGAAAAAAAGAGTACCGAGCAAAATGCGGGCCAGAACAGGCGCATCATCACCGTTCCCCGAAAGAGCAAAAGCGAAAACGCGGCGTAGACGCACGTCATCACACCAAGGCCTATCATCCCGGAGAGCCAGCAATTACAGGCGAACAGCACCGCCGCCAGCACGGGAAGGAACAGATAATAATACTTGGGCTGCCGGAGACGTGTCCGCATCATTTTCCGGAAAAGATACAGGATCAAAAAGCAGTCGAACACATCCACTAAATACTGCCATGTATTCCACAGGATATTCTCCATCATTGCCCTCCTCTCAGAGCAATCAGAGCGTCCTTGACGCTTTGAAAATAGGTCGTGCTTACCAGAATCTCCCTGCCGTCAACAAGTGTTATGCTATTCCGCCGCAGGCCCTTCACCGCATGAAGGTTGACGATATAGCCGCGGTGACACTTTTTAAAATCCTCTGCCGGCAGGAGTTTTTCCATCTGCGCGAATGTGAGCGCATAGCTTTGCGTTTTATCGTATGTATAAACGATGCTGCTGTGGTTGCTTGCCTCCACATACAGTATTTCTGTGAGGAAGTATCTGTCCTGCTGGGAAATACCGCGCTGCAGCACGATGCTCCTGCGCTCTTTGAGACGGCAATTCCTGGCGATATAATCCATTGCAGCGTCGATGCGTTCCTGCTCCACGGGCTTGATGATATAGTCCTGTGCGTGCACTGTATAGCCCTTGAGCGAAAGCTCCGGATGGTTCGTAACAAACACGATATCCGCCGAACAGCCCGCACCGCGCAGCTCCTGCGCAAAAGCGAATCCGTCCTTCCCGGGCAGTTCCACATCCAGAAAAACGGCATCGTATGTACGCAAATCCGCCGGCCCCACTTCCGCCACGCACTGCACAGCCGTGATGCTGACGCCTCCATGCCGGCTTCCCCAGCTTTGAACCTGCCGCCGCAGTCTTTCCAATTCATAATAATTATCTTCCGCAATGAACACCTGCATTGAGCCCTCTCCTACCAAAAATGATGATTTCGCGCGTTTCAGACCGGGGTTCGCGCAGATTCCCTTGCGCCCGCAGCAGATTTGCGGTATACATTTCCTTATGGGATTCCCCCGCAAACCATTCACCCAATCAAAAACAGGAGGTACATCATGAAAAAATGTGAAAAGGGATTCTTCAAAGCATGCTCCAAATTCATCGGCAAAGCCGCCAAGATCGGCGCCAATGACCGTTGCTATGGCCTGCATTATCAGCCCAAGAAGCCGGCCGCTCTGAAAAAATAATCCGGTCACCCAGTCCAAAGCAGTGCAGGCATCTGTCTGCACTGCTTTTTTGCTGTCCTCCCGTTATGGAAAAACAGCAGCAACCGTTCCTATCTCCTGTCCGCGCCCTATCATTTTACCTTGATTTCCAGATTTCGGCAACATATTCCCAAAAGCCGTAGAAACAAGCACAAATAGCGTGGGACGTTAACCGATATGCAAAACGCGAAACGGCCCGTCATTTTCCAGCCCTTCACCAGCCTGGCTCAACGTAGGGTAGAAGTTTCCATTTTCCCCCAGGCTGCCGGAGCTCCAGCGCACAGTGCAGCCTGGACGGTACGCCCCACCCTGTGCATCCACAAATGTGTATGAAGAATGGGTTTCTATGACTTTGCCGGATGTTCCGTCCGAGTGTTCCGTCCGGACAACAAGCCACACTTTCGCATCTGCTGCCGGCGCTTCATCAGACGGAAAAGTCTCCCGCAAAAACGGCCCCAAATCGAATGTCCAAACAACCTCCCTACGCATCTTTGAGCCGTCGGATGCAGTTTCTTGTGTACGGGATATCCACACGGCTTCCTCGTCCCACAGGACCCAATTCCACGCCTCGCCGCTCAGCGGGTCCAAAGCAGTTACCCTCGCCACTGGCCGTGTGCACTCGTGTCCGGCTGCATGCACCGAAAACGGTGCGGGCAAAAAAGCCAGTACAATTACAAGCCCCAGCAGAGCCAAGCCTGTCCTTTTCATATCGAACCTCCCTGTTTGCACCTCGCAGCGCAAAACACGCATACCGCCGCTCTTCCTGAAAAAATCATAGTCTTGCCCGGGCCGGGACACAAGTCTCCCCGCGTGAAAGCCCCAAGCAGAAGCGTGAAAACAGGTAATTGTGTTTCTCCGCCGGATGTCTTTTCCTTTTGCGCATAAACATTTCTTCGACAAAATAAGAATACTGTGATATACTGCTTTTATTGCGTAAAAGAGGAGGAACCGACCGTGACAACACAAGAACGATTTGCTCGCCGCCGCAAAAAGCTGGAAGAAAAGCTGACCCGGCTGGATCTTCAGGAGGCGCGCACTCTCCAACGGGAACAGGCGCACGACGAACAGATCGCGCGCGACCTGGCCGGGGTTCCCGGCCATTTTGCCCACGGCCTTAATTTTTATAAGCTGTTCTGGGTGTTTTTTCTTTGCTGTTTCCTGGGAGTGGTCATCGAGACTATTTTTTGCTGGATCGCCTCCGGCAGGCTTTCACAGCGCACCGGCCTCGTGTGGGGGCCTTTCAATCTGATCTACGGCATCGGCGCGGTGCTGCTCACCGTCTGCCTGCATCCGTTCATCGGAAAAAGCGACCGCTGGATCTTCATCGGCGGTTCCATCATCGGAGGCGCCTTCGAGTATTTCTGCAGCTGGCTGCAGGAAACCGTGCTGGGCACCGTGAGTTGGGACTATACCGGGTATCCTTTCAACCTGAACGGACGCATCAATCTGCTGTATTGCCTGTTCTGGGGCGCACTGGCGCTGGTATGGGTGAAAGAGGTATTTCCACGGCTGAACGGCTTTATCGAACGGCGCGTTTCCAAAACCTACGGTGTCGTCATCAGTTGGGTGCTCATCGCATTTATGCTTGCGAACTCTCTTGTAAGCGGCGCGGCGGTGCTGCGCCAGAGCCAGCGTTATGAAGGCGTCCCCGCAACGCACGCCTGGCAGCAGGTGCTGGACGACCGTTTCCCCGACAGCCGCCTCGCTAAGATCTATCCCAGTATGGTGCGCGTGGAAGAATAAAAGACACGACTGCCGCACCCCTCAAAAAGCCAAAAGAGCGCCGTGCTTTCGCAAAAGCACGGCGCTCTTTTTT
>CDZQ01018592.1_pt1 | contig 46977 bp, 37 predicted proteins | sample 554831 | NCBI WGS metagenome assembly CDZQ01 (sample SAMEA3182112, study PRJEB8094) | gut metagenome | biome: human; feature: gut; material: Stool; isolation source: human stools | place: Canada | collected 2013-05-06 | reverse complement strand
GCGGAAGCTGGGGGATTCGAACCCCCGGTACGGTTACCCGTACGTCAGTTTAGCAAACTGGTGGTTTCAGCCACTCACCCAAACTTCCTTTTTAACCGCATTTCCTCTCAAATGCGATGCAAAGATAGAGGGAACTTTTGAACTACGCAAATCTTTCTGCAACATTTTTTTCAAGGATTTTATGCGAAATAAGTTAACCAGCTAAGTTTCAAATGTTAAAGGAGAGAACTTTTTTTTCATACACTTCTTCCTCCGGCCGGACATCGGAGTAAAACGAATCTTTTTACTTTGAAAAATTGATTTATATCAACCGATTTTCGTACTTTTGCCCCGCAATCTATAATAACTTATCAATATATAACATAATGGAAAACCTGAAAGAGACAGTGGATATTGTTGTAAACTCCAGATATCCGGAGATGAACAGAGAGGGACGAGAACTACTGGCACAGGTCTTGATACGCAAAGAGCTGGAAAAGGGTGAAATGTTGTTGAATGAAGGACAAATAAGCCGCCACATGGTTTTTGTCGGTAAAGGGATGTTGCGGCAATTTTATTATAAAAACGGAAAAGATGTCACCGAGCACTTCTCATACGAAGGATGTATCCTGATGTGCATCGAAAGCCTGTTAAAACAAGAACCTACCCACCTGATGGCTGAAGCATTGGAACCGGCGGTAGTATATATGCTCCCTTATGATGTCCTGCAAAAGTTGCTGGAACAATCCAAAGAAATCAATGCTTTCTATCGTAAGGTACTGGAATACTCACTCATCGTATCGCAAATAAAGGCCGATTCATGGCGTTTCGAAACAGCACGCGAACGCTACAACCTACTCTTGCACCATCATCCGGAGATCATCAAACGAGCTCCGTTATCACACATTGCATCCTACCTGCTGATGACCCCGGAAACACTCAGTCGTGTTCGTTCGGGAGTACTGTAAAAAACATTTTTTGATTTATATCAAAACGTAATTCAACTACATGCTGTATTTTTGCAGCAGTTAATAAATAGGTTGTTTTTTATAGGAATAAAGATTAGTTTTTAGGTAACAATTAAAAAAACAGGCAGCGTCAACTATTTGACGCTGCCTGTTTTTTATCAGACACTTTCCATCATTCATATAGATCATGCTGTGCCATTTCTTCAAAAAGTCCGGCGAGTTTCTCTACGATCGGTTTCACATAACGCTCTCCTTTTTCCGCTGTTGCTTTTTTCGGGTTTCCTACACCACTGTCTACTGTTGCTTTATCCCAATGGCGAGGTGCCCAAGCTACTTTTTCGTTCAGCGAAGCAATGGCAAACGGTTTCGATTCACCATCACCGGCCTCAGCCAGATTCACCAGTTCCGGATGATAGTGCATCATCACGGAAGTTTCCGATTCTCCGGCATGGTCGTCAATCTCCGCTTCAAAATAGCCTTTGGGCGACATCACCTCAAACCAGTTTGCGGCAGCAATCAGAAAGTCGGGATATTCAAAAGCAAGGTCACGAATCATCCCTTTAAAATTATTCCCTCCGTGTCCACTCAAAATCAACAGCTTACGAAATCCTTGTACATGAAGGGACGATACGATGTCTTCCAGAATAGCCTGCTGGGTGGCATATCGGGTATGGATACAGAACGGCAATTCACGCTGCCCGGGATTATGCGCTCCGAAAGGTACGGGCGGCATCACCATGCAACGGACACCCGAACGGCTAAGTGCCAGTTCGGCTGCCTCCACAGCAATATCATGGGGGAGAATGCAATCGGTGAGATACGGCAAATGTAAATTATGGGGTTCCGTAGCTCCCCACGGCAAAATAATAACATCATATTTCAGCTCTTTCACCTTACCAAGGCAGGATACTGAAAGATCTACTTCTTTATTCATGGTCTTCTGTTTTTAGAATTCAAATGTGATATCACAAAGATATGAATAAAATCAGAAACTTAGTTCATAATCTTTATCCCCACAAAATAAGTCCTCGGCTGAGTCGGTCCGTAGAAGTAACCTGCATCCCGGAATTCTCCCTTGTCCAGATCCTTCTGGAAGCTATTAAATATATTCTGTACTCCTCCGTTTACCTGCATTTTGATATGATCTTTCAGCACAAAAGTATAATTCAGTTTCAGGTTGAGATCCATGAATTGCGGAGTGTGCTCCATGCGTGACTTCTCGATGTATCCGGCCATGTGCGGCACAATCATCTTACCGGTATAAGTACCCGAAAGCGAGAAATCGAAATTCTTTAATGGTGCCGACGTAAAAGTGAAATAACCGTAGTAGTCCGGCGTACGGGGCATGCGTTTCGTAGTCTGCTCTTCTTCTCCTTCACTGGTCCATACTTCCGCCCGGTTATATCTGCTGCGCTGCACCGTAAATCCCAACTGCAACTGCGCTTCGCGTCCATGGGCTACCTTTGCATCCAGATTGACACCATATACTTTGGCCCCGCTGCCGTTCCGGCGCTCTTTTATCTTATCTCCATTTTGGTCCTCACCGATATCTTCGAGCACAAATACATGATGTAAATCCGTATAAAACCCTTCGAGAAGAATGTTTGACTGCCAGTGCCCCATCGGGAACGACCAATCCACCGAACCGCTGAAACTGTTGGAGCGCTCTTCACGAAGTCCGTCGGCCAACCGGATCTGTACTCCTTCACCCCCCACAGCCGTTACGTGCAAGTCTTCATCGTATGCTTGTGGTGCCCGGAATCCGGTAGAGTATGTCAGACGTGCCTGCAAATTATCGCTCGGTTTATATAGGAAATTCACACGCGGGCTAAAAATCGGATGATCGATCAGGTTATGCTTGTCCAGACGTGCCCCTACAAGCATCGTCCAGCGATTCAACCGCCATTCGTTCTGTACAAAGCCTCCGGCAATACGCACATCCTGCTGCATGTCGCGGTGATATCCCGTCATCACATCGTGTAGTGAGTTGCTCTGATACTCTACACCGCCGGTAAACGTAGCCGGAGCAAAAAGGCAGCGGTCCATGTTGCCCACATACATACCTCCCACTACCCAAGTCAGGTCGTTTGTCTTACCATAGGCATTCATGTCTTTCTGTGCTCCGTAATAGCTGTTGCGATCCGTATGCTGGATAGAACCGTATACGGACATTTTATGCTTCTCGCCCCAGTAACGATCGTAACTCACTCCTCCACTATTGATGATATGTTTCGTTTGTTCAGTAATATCCGCCTCGTGGGGTTGCAAATTGAACTTATTTCCTCCCCGCCGGAATTCGTTTGTCGTGTGATACTCCACATTGATACGGCTAAAATAGTTAGGACGATAATAAGCACGCATCCCGAATGTATTCATATTTAGCTTACCGAGTTCCGAAAAACCGTCTCCGTCGGCATCATAAGGATTCCGGTTACGATAGGTCTCGTACAGGGCGATGCCGTACGAATTGTCTTTTGCCACCAAAGAAACGTTTCCTCCCATATATTGCTCCCACGACTTGCCATTCATATTAGACATCGTGCTTGCCACCTGGAAAGAATTATTAATCGGGTCTTTCGTGATAATATTGATCGTTCCTCCTACGGCATTGGCACCGAACAGCGCCGAACCACCACCGCGTACCACTTCCACACGTTCGATCATGTTTACCGGAATCTGTTCCAGCCCGTACACTCCCGAGAGAGCGCTGATGATAGGACGGCTGTTAATCAGGATTTGCGAATAAGGACCTTCCAAGCCATTGATACGTACCTGTGGGAAACCGCAATTCTGGCAATTGTTCTCCACCCGAAGACCCGACTGGAAGTTCAACGATTTAGCCAGATCGGTAGAGTTCACCGTCTCAAACAGTTTAGCGCTCATCACGTTTACGACCACCGGTGCCGCCTTTCGGCTCACCTCGTTCCGGTTGGCCGAAACCACCACTTCATCTGTCGTAAAACTTACTTCTTCCATTTGGAAATGAACCACGGACGTAGCCTCTGCACTGACCGTAATTGTTTTTTCCTGTGTTTTATACCCCATCACCTGTACACGGAGCGTATATTTACCGGCAGCCAGTTTACGGAATTCAAATTGTCCTTCCTCATTGGACACCGCACCGCGGTTGGTTCCCAGAATCATCACTGTTGCGAATGGGATACTTTCTTCAGTGCCCTTCACAATAACGTGTCCGGCAATCATATTACCTTCTTTAATCGGATTGACCGCATACGAACTCATGCTTACACAAGCAAGCACAAGCATAACTATATAATGTTTCATTCTTTTTTGTTAACCATAAAAGACGAATCAGCAGTAACACATGTAACACACTTACACGCAGTACCCACCTTTTGGAAGCATTACGTTCACTCCCAAATACTGATTCGCAGTTGTATATTTAAATGTAAATGAGTAAAAGAAAAGAGGGGAGCATAGCCCACCACCGATTATGTGGTGAATGCGAATTTTGACATACCCCCATTTTTAAGCTAACTCTGCCGGAGGGGCCCGCAGAGAAATCACCTGCAGATGTGTTCCGGCCGTCACCGGTATACTCTCCGGTATCTCTACGGTGAACAGAATCGGGCGTTCGGGTGTAAAATCATAATGCACATCGACTTCCAAAGAATGGAATGAGGCAAAATGTGCAATAACAATAATGTTGGAAGCAGTATGCGAGTGGGTACCTTTGTAGGGATGAGAGTGAGCTATCATCACACCGTTCACGTAATGCACATGAGTAAACATTGTAATGCTTACCTGGTACGTTACGAACAGCGTCAATAACAGAAACGATAATAGAATCTTTTTGATGTGTCCCACCTACTATACTCTTATTTTGAGGCGGCAAAGATAGTCATTATTTTGATAAATAGCCGCACATTTCTTCCAGATATTTCCGATCTGTTTCATCAAAGAAATTCAATAGATCGCTGTCTATGTCCAGCACTCCCCATACCTCACCGTCTTTTATCAGCGGAACCACTATTTCCGATCGGGATAACGAACTGCAAGCAATATGTCCCGGAAAAACTTCCACATCCGGCACCAACAGCGTGACACCCTCCTGCCAGGCAGTACCGCAAACTCCTTTGCCTTTCCGGATACGCGTGCAAGCCACCGGACCTTGGAACGGGCCCAGTACCAACTGATCCTGCTTCACCAAATAAAAACCCACCCAGAAAAAGTCAAAAGCCTCCTTCAGGGCAGCAGCCACATTGGCCAAATTGGCCACTAAATCCACCTCGCCCTCTATCAGGGATCTCACCTGAGGTAGCAAAGAGAGATATTGCTCCTCTTTGCTACCCGATATAAATGTCAGTTCTTCAGCCATATTATTTTATTTTCCACCAAACAGATATTCATAATCTCTCTCTGCGGCAGGTTTCACCCACTCTTCCGGTACAAATTTCCATTGGTTCAGCGCACGCGGATCAAGCGTACCTTTCTTCTCGATATACTGCATCAGGTAGAAACGGAGGTCCTTGTCCGTAGAGAAGATAATACGCTCTTTCAGTTTCTCCTGCGGGATTCCCGATCCTTTTGTCAGCAGTTCTCCCCCGCCGTTGCCACGATAAGAGTTCAGCGCCACTTTGTAGATATGATCCATCCGGAACGGAGAACCGTCCGCCATACTGACAATAGTCACTTTTTCTCCCTTCGGTCGGGTCACATCCACTGTGTAGATAATTCCCGCAGCCGAATCGAAATTAAAACTAAAATTCTGGAACGAAGCCCGGTCTTCGGCACCTGCCCTACGTTTTTCTTTCAGCCACAACAGGTGGTCTTCGGGAGATTTCATCCGGTTCGTCCACATATAATAGGACTCTTCCAGGAAGTCTTTAATCTCTTTGCCCGACAACTTCATCACATAAAGCATATTTTCGTACTTATACAGATTGAACATGTCGCTCACACGAATATCTCCTTTCTTTATCTCTGCATCGAAAGATAACGGAGCGGCAAACGAAATATCCGCTCCCGAAATATCGAGTTGCAACGAATGGATAAAATCAATAAATGCCGACGAACCGAAATAGGCGGGACGGGTAGACAGATCTTCTGTAAATACCCCGATCTTCTTAGATACAAACTTCTCAACCGCCCCGTATTGCAATGCGAAATGTCTCATAAAGGACTCGCTGACTCCGTATTCTTTCGTATCCGTCAGCACACCGTCTATCTGTTTGCTCACCACTTTACCGTCTTTCAACTTTAAAGTCACGTCAATGTCCGACACTACGATTCCGTTGCTTGCCGGATCGATCACCAGTACGGAGTCGCCTGCCACATTCACCACCTTCTTGCACTCCCGCGCATGGTCGTGCCCCATCAGCACCATATCAAATCCCGGTACATTCTTCGCCACATTCAGCGAAGCATTCTCGTTATACTTGCCTGACATCACAAAAGCATCTTGTCCGGCATGAAACAACCCGATCACCAGGTCCGGATTTTCTTTCTCACGGATGACTTTCATCCACTTCCGTGCTGTCTCTTCCATATCGTCAAACCGCAGTCCCTGCCACAGATTCTCTGACAACCACGCGGGAATAGCCGGCGTAATCATTCCCAGCACCACAATCTTCACTCCGTCGCGCTCCAACACCCGATAAGGAGGAAGATGGGTCTCTCCCGTAGCCGTTTCAACGATGTTTGCCCCCAGCACCGGGAAATTGCACTCACCAATCCAGCGGTCGAATACAGCGCGTCCTGTTTCCACATCATGATTTCCCATGTTCCCGGCATCGTATCCCATAAAATTCATCATCTCGGCACATACGTGAGGTGCCACTGTATCTATATAATTATAATAGTATGCCGAAGGCTGTCCTTGCAGAATATCTCCGTTATCCAGCAATATAAGGTTTTCCTTATACACCTCCCGGTTCTTTTGCACCAATGCATATACACGTGCAAGACTTCCGCCCCACTCCTTTTGTGTAATGAAGTTATATGGAAAGTAATTACCATGTACATCACTGGTCTGCACAATTTTCAGTTTCACCTCTCTCTCTTGTGCCGGCAACACACATACCAGGCAGAGCAAGAAAGCATACATACAAATCAATCTTTTCATCATAATCATCTTTTAAATTTGATTTACCACCAAATAACACTGAGTCTCACCGGGAGAATTTAAATAGGGAATAAACTCTATGAGACTTTGTGTGACCCTGTGGTAGTCTCTTTTTCTTATAACGGGTGCGAAACCACAAATCTCGCCCCATCTTCATAATCCGGATCGATCCAGATATCGCCACCCCATTTATCTACCGTGAGTTTACAGATTGAGAGTCCCAATCCGGTTCCCTGCGCATACTCGTTCAGCTTCTCGAACCGTTCGAATACCTGTTTCTGTTTCTCCTTCGGAATGCCGCATCCGGTATCCGCCACCGCAAACAACACCCGGTTCTTCTCCTTCTCAACCTCAAACTGCAATGTGATCGTACCATTCTTGGTGAACTTCGCCGCATTGGTCAGCAGATTGATAAGCACTTGCTGTAAGCGTTGAATATCTGTCTGCAGAACAAAGGAGTCGGTCTTTGTCTCAAAAACAAACCGGTTACCCGATTCCCTGCGGGACATCTCCACCGACGATAATGCCTGCCTGCACAGTTGAACCACATCGCAGTCTTCCGGTGTCAGTATCACCTTGTTCGCCTCCAGCCTCGACAGATCGAGTATATCATTAATCAGTCGTAACAGCAGGTCGGAGTTCGACTGGATAATTCTGAAATAATTCCGCTGATCCTCTTCCGAGCTCCCACCCGAAGCCAGCACATCCGAGAATCCTACAATCGCATTCAGGGGTGTTCGTATCTCATGACTCATATTGGCAAGAAAAGCACTCTTCAGCCGGTTCGACTCCTCCGCCCGGTCCTTCGCTTCATACAAAGCAACTTGCGAACGCTCCAGATCGTCTTTCAACCGCTTTGTCCGCAGATAGAAATAGATAGAAACCAGCAATCCTATCACCAGAATGCAGAGGACACCTACGCCCACCCAAATCTGATACCGGTACTGTTTATAGAAAGAGGGTGATTCATTGACCAACTTTACCTTCATCGGCAAAGCAGCCACGTCTATCTTCTGTTCCTTCACTTTCTTACTGTCCAGCAACGCTTCCGTACCCACTACTTCCACCCGCATATTCGGATCTTCAGGATTATCCAACAACTTGACCGCCTCCTCCGCCAATTCCTTACCGAACGTCCGGAAAACGGGAACTACTCCGCCTACGGCCCAATAACCCAGACCGATGGAAGTAGCCGTAAACGTCGGTACATCCGGAATCGCCTCCATCATCGAATACGTAGCATTGCGCATAAAATAGCCTTCGTTCTTGTCCACTCTCCATGTGCCTAACAGAACGGCCGTATGCTTCGGCAATTTCCGAAGTTCATCCACAATAGTATAAATGGTATGTTCGCGCCCGTCCAGCAAAATCAGGTTCATATCCGGAAACTGTTTCATTTCCTTTCGCACATGAGCTTGCAAAGTGACGCCACCGTAAGTATTGTCGGATATAAAAGCAATGTTCTTCGTATCGGGATAGATTGCCCGGATCATGCGGATGTTCGACGCGATGTCGTATTCGTACAGAAAACCGCCGCATACCTGGTGCTTCAGACTGTCTTCATAAAAATCGGAAGATTCCGGCATCCAGTGTGCCAGATCTTTCCCGTCGTCCGGCAAAAGCACCACGTTCCTGCTGGTCAGTGCGCACATTACCGGCACTTCTCCTGTCACCGAGTCATTCAGCGACAGATAAGACGCCCACGCCTCCTGTCCGAACAGAATGATCAGCGCCGGTTCCTGGCTTCCCCGATATTTATCCAGAATATTCTCCATCACTCCCTTCCAGCGGGGAAAGTCTGAGAAACTCTTACAGTTCATGTTTTCAATGACCACTCCCCGTTTGCCCCCCAACCTCTGATATTCGTCCATAAAGTCGGATACATTGGCAGAAGTCGGATACGCTCCCGGATTATACGAACAGATCATCAGTATGGGTTTCTCACCGGTAGCAGCATGTCCTGCCATGGGAGGACAGCAACCGATAACTAACAGAAGTAAATAAAGAATATATTTGAACGATACCGGCATATTCATCTGTTTTAGAGTGTGTGTATCCGCTTTTTTATGCCCGCAAAGATAGTAAAAGTTGATGGTTATAGCAGATTTATTGCGTACATTTGTCGCTCAATGTCCTAAAAATAGTTTATGGAAATTTTTCACAAAATGATTTCGGCAGCACTCAACCTGCCGGAAAAGCAGATCAGTAATACTCTCGGGCTGTTAGCCGAGGGAGCCACTATCCCTTTCATCAGCCGTTACCGTAAAGAAATCACCGGCGGACTCGACGAAGTGCAGATAGAATCTATCAAAACGCAGTACGATAAACTCTCAGAACTCGCCAAACGCAAAGAGACCATTCTCGGCACCATCGGCGAGCAAGGCAAACTGACGCCTGAGTTGCGGCAACGCATCGATGCCACCTGGGATGCCACCGCTCTTGAAGATATCTACCTGCCCTACAAGCCCAAACGCAAGACCCGCGCCGAAGCCGCCCGCCAGAAAGGACTCGAACCTCTGGCTCTGCTACTGATGATGCAGCGCGAGAACAACCTGGGCCCCCGTATTCCTGCGTTCGTCAAAGGCGATGTCAAAGACGCAGAGGACGCTCTGAAAGGTGCCCGCGACATTATCGCCGAGCAGGTGAGCGAAGACGAACGTGCCCGTAATGCAGTGCGCAATCTCTTTGCCCGCCAGGCTGTCATCAGCGCTAAAGTAGTGAAGGGTAAAGACGAAGAGGCCGCCAAATACCGGGACTATTTCGACTTCTCTTCTCCCTTGAAACGCTGCACCTCCCATCGCCTGTTGGCCATCCGCCGTGCCGAGGCCGAAGGTTTGCTGAAAGTCAGCATTACCCCCGACGATGACGAATGCCTCGAACGGCTCGACCGCCAGTTTGTCCGTAGCAATAACGAATGCGGCCGCCAGGTGGCAGAAGCCGTACAGGATGCCTACCGCCGTCTGCTGAAACCTTCCATCGAAACCGAATTTGCCTCCCTCAGTAAAGAACAGGCCGATGACGAAGCGATCCGGGTCTTTGCCGAAAACCTGCGCCAACTGCTTCTTGCCCCACCCTTGGGACAAAAACGGGTAATGGGTATCGATCCCGGCTTTCGCACCGGTTGTAAGGTGGTCTGCCTCGATGCACAAGGCAATCTGGTACACAATGAAAACATCTATCCTCACCCGCCGGTAGACAAGAAAACCGAAGCGGCTTCGAAACTCCGCAAAATGATTGAAGCTTACAAGATAGAGGCCATCGCCATCGGTAACGGAACTGCCAGCCGCGAAACGGAAAATTTCGTCACGCACCAACAGTTCGACCGTCCCGTGCAGGTCTTTGTTGTCAGCGAACAGGGTGCTTCCATCTACTCGGCCTCCAAAACGGCCCGTGACGAGTTTCCCGATTATGATGTCACCGTCCGTGGGGCCGTCTCCATCGCTCGCCGGCTGATGGATCCGCTGGCGGAACTGGTCAAGATCGATCCTAAGTCCATCGGTGTCGGCCAATACCAGCATGATGTAGACCAGACCAAATTGAAAAAATCACTCGACCAGACAGTGGAGAACTGTGTCAACCAGGTAGGTGTCAATCTCAACACAGCCAGCAGTCATCTGCTCACCTACATTTCCGGTCTGGGTCCGCAACTGGCACAGAACATTGTAGCCTACCGCGCTGCCAACGGCGCCTTTGCCTCACGTAAAGAGTTGATGAAAGTGCCCCGCATGGGAGCTAAAGCTTTTGAACAATGCGCCGGATTCCTCCGTATCGCCGGAGGAGAAAATCCGTTGGACAACACCGCTGTGCATCCCGAAAGTTATGGGATCGTGCAACAGATGGCCAAAGATCTGTCATGTACTGTTCCTCAACTGATTGCCGACAAATCGTTGCGTACCCGTATCGAAATGGAGAAGTATATCACCCCCACCGTAGGACTCCCTACCTTGAAGGATATTCTGCAAGAGCTCGACAAACCGGGACGCGACCCGCGCGATACCATCCAGGTATTTGAGTTCGACCGTAACGTACGTACCATCAACGACCTCCGCGAAGGGATGACTCTACCCGGTATTGTCAGCAACATCACCAACTTCGGAGCTTTTGTCGATATAGGCATCAAGGAGAACGGGCTTGTCCATCTCTCCCAGCTTGCCAACCGATTCATCACCGATCCCACCGAGGTGGTCTCCATTCACCAACACGTCACGGTGAAAGTACTGAGCATAGACCTCGAACGGAAACGGATACAGTTGACGATGAAGGAGGAGTAAACCGGTTTAAAATAATCAAAAGCCCCGGTCTCTCTTCCGGTGATTCCTGACAAGAATAAACGACAACCACTGTTGTACATACTTTTATCGGAAGAGAGTACCGGGGCAATCTGCAAACTTGTGTTATCTAATATCACTCTCCGGCCTGTGTCGCCAGATAGTCTATCAACTGTTCCATCGAAGTATCTTTGAGTATCACCCGTTTCCGCCCGTCAAGCAGATAGATAGTCGGCGTAGCGCGGATATCGTAAAGTTGCCGGGTTCGGATATCACCTGCTTTGTTCCAGCCCACGATCCATCCCTGCGGCATATACACTGCCTTTGTCGCCCACTCTTCCCTGTTTTCGTCAGGATAGATAGCCAGCACCCGCAGTGTCCCGTTTTCCACCATCTCAACGAAAGCAGGTATTTCAGCAAATAACTTCTCAAACTTCCGGCAATTCGAACAGTCCGGATCGTAAAAGAACAACATCGTATATTGGGCTTTCAGCCTGCTCATCCGGCTATTGTCACCATGTACCGTGACATATGTAAAATCCGCCGCTTTCATTCCCGGGCGATTCTTGTGTGCCTGCTTCAATCGGTCTGCCGGACGGATCTTCTCCCATTCCTGCAATCTGTCCGATTGCAGCATCTGTTCCAGTACCGCGATGTAAAAGTCTTCGTTGCGCATCGGTGAATTCGGCTCGTTGAGATACTTTTCTCCCAGCAGGCAAAAGCGCCGGTATGCCGTACTGTCTGCCTCCATCCGTACCATCATGGTATGCAATGCCTTTCGCCCGGTCTCAGGTTCGACATACTTCAGTGCATCGATAAAGTCAACATACAACTGCTCCGTGTCTCCACTATTCACCCATGCCGTATCACCTGTCAGATAACCATCCCAATAATGTTTCACGTAGTAGACCGCACGTTCCGCAGGATCGGTCATTATCTGTGGTAAATCCGGCCGTGTATAATGCACCACATGCAGCGTGTCTGCCGCCACCTTCTCTTTCCATTCGCTCCCGTCTCCTCCCGCACAGGCTTTCACCATCCCCAGGCCCAGACAAATCACCATCAACGCTATTGAGGATACCGTCAATATAAATGCCATTAAATTCTTCTTCGCATTCATTTTGCTTATGTTTATTTCTGCACCGCAGAATTACTCGTTCCTTATCTTCTCCACCTTCCTCGTACCACCCACCGCATAGGCAGTACATACACCTTTTTTTCATCTCCTTTCAGTATCACCGCAGGACGATACTCACCCGGCTTCAACTCCGGTAAAGCCACAACCACCTTCCCCTCAGAGTACCTATACACAAGCCTGATATCGATCACCTGTTCCGGTTTGGCATGTGTCACCAAGCACAATCTGATATTCTCCAACGCATAACGGTTCAGATTGTAACCCGAAACTACAATCGGTGCCTGCGATGTAATAGTCCCGTCTCTCAGCCCGCTCAGCGGATCGTATATTCCGGTTATCTCCGGAATGTCGACACCTCCCCACACCTCCTCGATCTTTCTTATCTCTACCATATCTTTCAAAGTTTATCGTTAACCATTTGTCGTTCATCGTTGAAAATGCTTCTCACCGGAAACCCATATTTTTTCATATCGTGCATCAGATACATCTGCCGGCTGGGTTCCACGCAGAGCGAATAACCATATACCGGGCTTTGGCTGCTCCCCGTCCAGTAGCGATGCCCATGCGGAATCACAATCCGGCAGCCGTTGATGTGACTCCGGTGTCCGCACAGCGGCAGATACACCGGTACTCCGTCGTCACTCAGAAGGCAGATATTCGTCCGGTCCTCCTCCCGTTGAAGCTCCATCGGAGCAGCGGGACTGTTCATCAGTGCCTCCATTTCGATACGCGATGGTAGCCGCCACCCCTCCGGCGAAGGGTCCAACTCATTAATCCGTGCAGGACTCTCTGCCGTACCATCGTACCAACTGCCGCGACAGGGCGTAAAGTTCTCCTCCCATCGATCAGTAGGACAGCCAAACTGAAAATACGTACCCTGATTAAGCGTGGTATCCACTTCCAACCCCAACGGGATGGCTACCTGTGCTAATTTCCCGCCTGCCGCCAGATTACGGTCCAGCCAATATTTACCCCGGATACGTACGTAACCACCTTGATAAATAAGGATATCGCGTACCACGCCCGTATCATTCACCAACGAGAGCACCGTGTGACGCGCTGCCGGAAATCCACCACGCACCCGGTATCCGGCATTAGAATGCACCTTCACCGTGAACCGTCCGTCATAATGTCCTTGCAACAGTTCGGGTTCACTCACCTCCACCCAGTCCGCCGCCTTGTCACTCACGATGCGCCATGACTGATTACTGTCCACACACACGATGTACGTCCTCACTCCCTCCTCCTCCCGATAGTCCGGTGGTGTCTCTATCACCCTGCTATGGCGTGCGCAAGGATCCTCCGGCGGATATTCTATATAATAGTCAAAGCAGACACCCTGCATCAATAGCAGATCAGTTGTCTGGCTGAAAGGATATGTCCCCGTCTCGAGTGTCAGTACCAGCGAGCGCGAGCGCACACTGGCAGGTTTCGCTTCAAGGTGCACTTTCAAGTTCTGGCTTCCTTTTTGTTGCAGGCCTACGGGCGGATAGACCGAATACCAACATCCGCCGTCGTTAGCGTTGGCGCTCCTCACACACCAGCATGCCTGTTCGTTGTCGGGGATAACGGTTAGCGTCACCGCCTCGTTCTTCCGCCCGGTACTGACGTAGAGCCGGCGACTGACCGTCAACGTGGGATGAATGCCCATCACTTGCTGACGCACCTTGAGCAAATGTACTCCCTCACCGTTCCCTATTTCAATGGTTGCCTCCCGTTCCACGGCAGAAAAGTTGGTACGAAACTGCATCAACAACCGGTCTCCCTCACGGCGCACGGCAAGCCAGTTGTCCGGTTCACCTTCTGCATAATGCACGCTTCCCGTATGCCATTGTTCGCTACACCCCTTCAACTCCACCGGAAGTTCCTTTGCCATTGCGTCCGTAATCACTTCTGTCGGAAGCAATGCATTCAGTGTGGCAGAATCGACCTTTTCATTTTCCTCGTCTGTTTCCGTACCGACCACTATCAACTCCAACGATGTGCCATGAATAATCTCCTGCAGTCCCGTTTCAGCAATACAGATGCCGGCATGACCGGCAAACAGGCGGGACACATCATCACGATGATGTATCCCGCTCAGGCAGAGCGCATGGGGTGTAAACAGCACACAGAAGTTCAACATTCCTTCCTGTACGGTACAACGCAGCCGCCACCTTTTTCTCCGTTTCAGTACATCCGCCTCAGGGTACTTGCGCACCAGATATCCTCGTCGGTCAAAAACCAACAAGACCGCTCTCCGGCACTCTTCCGACAAATCATCCGTTCGCTTCAGAATCAGATGCACCGGCCATTCACGGGCGAGATGCACTTTTCGGTTCACCCGCCAATACTTCACGGCATTGTATGTCATCCCCGAAGCGATAAACGCCATTGTTGCTATTTCCGCTATATCCATAACTTTCGTCAGTTTGTGTTTTCCATTTTTATTTTCACCACAGGTTACACCGATTCTTTATTATCCTTTATTTAGCGAAACCACACGGAGAGAAAAAAACGAATCCATGTGAATCTGTGTATTCTGCGGTGAGCCTTTACTTACTTTGCAGGAAGCGCAGTGCCCTTCCTGCCGGCACACTTCCTCCTGCCTGTGCCAGGCTCAGGTAGACTTCCGCCTTTCCCCGGTCACCTTCAAGCAGGCAAAGAATACCCATGTTACACCCGGCTTCAGGCAGGGTGGCAAAGCGTTGCAGATATTTCCGGGCACGCTCCGTATCGCGGCGCAACAAGGCTACTCCGGCAGCGTTGATGCACGCCACCGGACTATCCGGATAAAGACGTCCCGCCAAGTCCATCAAGTCATTGAATTCAGCCGAACCTACGGCATGTGCTTCTGCCAAGCGGCAGAAGTCCGCCACCGAGAATGCTTCCGGTTTGCCCGAAGTAACAACCGACACCCCTTCTGTCATGCCTGTCGACGGCTGTGTCGCGAAGCTTCCGTCCACGTAGGTTACCTCGTACTCAATGCGACGTAACCTCCCGAAAAAAGCCGACGACAAATAGTGGTAGGCAGTCCCACCGGCCAAATCCATCAGCATTCGTTCACGACCATCCACCACATCCACTGTACGGATAATATCGAGTACGGACTCTTTGAATGCCATCTCCGACCCAACTATCAGATCGGTCAATCCTTTCCAATCCTCCGCTATCCAGTTCACCTCAAAAGGCACTGTGCCGAAGCTTTTCTCCCGCCGAATATAATCTTTCAATGCCAGTGCGCGTTGTAAACCCAGACGTTCGTTCGCCCGATAGTCACCGTCCGGAGCCGTATAACCTGTCAAACGAATACCTTCCAGACTCACACCCGGTGTTTCTCTAAGCGGACGTGTCACAGCCAAAAGTTTGTAAACAGCTTCTACAAAGTTACGCTCATCATACTTCGTCTTCTGCCCACGACTGTAATCCAGCACGATGCTGCCACTCACTGTCTGCCGCACCTCCTCAACCTTCGGTGCCTCCGTAGCCGAAGGCGACAAAAAGCCTACCCACGAGAGCAGCATGCTGTCCGTAGGCAGATCAACTTTCACCTCGCATACGGACAAAGGGCGTACCGAGGTAGACTTTCGAGTACCCACCGGGGTTATTTTCTGTCGTACGTTTCGTTTGTTGTTCACTGCCGACGCCGCTTTTTTTTCCGGCGAGTCGGCACCGGTCCCCGCTCCTGCCATGCCCGGAAGCAGCAGCAGACACAAGACCATGCTCAGTTCTCTTTTCATTTTATCTATCTAAAATCAATTTATTAAAAGGCGTGGATAGCCCGTATAAACCTCACACTTAGCGAGCCTCTCCTATCATTTATTATCAGTCATTTTAAACCACACTTGGAGTATTATTCTGAATGGTAGTATTATCCGCCGCATACCCATTGTCGGTTACATTCGCACTCGGAACAATCTGCACATCATTGATTGTCAATGTAACATGATAGTATCCTCCTGCATTCAATGTACCGCCAAACGCAGTAACCGTGACCGTACGGACTTCACCATCTACCGTTACCGAAATGGTCAATTTATTATCAGTCAAAGATTGCGGAGGAAGTAAATATTCATAAACTTGGTTCCCGGATGCAATTTCTACATTCGGATTGTGTACATATCCCTCCGCCGCAGGGGTCCCTTCGGTAATCGTGCCGGTAGTTATATCGACTTGCCGCTGAAGATAAAAATTGGTTGAATTATTCTTCAACACTATGTTTTCGATTTTACATTTACGGCCTGACATCACATTCGTCCCCCGGACAAATGTGAGTTTCAATCGGGCATACGCATGTTTCATATCAATAAATCGCACTCCTTTATGATCATTATTTATCATGCCTGATCCATCTGCAGACGTAGCGCTACCGTAACACATATCTTTAGCTGCATCATAAATCCGGGCAACCAAAATCGCCTTCGTAGTGTTATCGGCAAATGATACAGACTGATAAGGATAATATGCGTACAGGCTCGCCGAACGGTGATCCACCAGTATTTCTGTAGTAGCCGTCCAACCGGCTGCACTGTAAGTATAGGGAGCATCATACTGAGGTGGATATCCCTGAGCGTCCGTACGGAAAATACCCAATTTATAATCACCAGTATTGATGACTCCGCGTGTGGACACTCTCGTACTCAAAGAAGCTTCCATAACCCCGATAGGCACTTGTCTATCGGTTGGGATAGGTCCTTCTTCCTCCTTCCCGCAAGAGAAAAAGAGGAATAGACTTAATGAAAGCAAACAACATTCTAATACCTGTTTCATAGAATATACCATTTATCGTTTAACACATCTTATCGTTCTGCCATCAGCCCGCGCCCAGCTATCGTTTATACCGGCGCTACTTGGCGTGCCTTGCGCGACATTAAGCCCTTTGGCTGTTTTTCCGGAAGGGGTCCGGGACCAATAAAATGCCCAAGAAGAGCTTCCTGATATAGGATTGTTTATTGCAGTAGAGGACTGATTCCGGCTTCCCAAGGCAAGCAGGAATACCCCATTGTTCCCTCCGAACCAAAAACCTTTAGGAGAGCTCCTATAGGTAACTCCCGCATTAATCAGATCTTGTAGTTGTCCATCAGAAGGTGTTTCCCAAGTACCTGGAGGGACTACTTGATAACAGGGATCACTGGCCGTAGAGTAATTCCCACTATTATATGTACCTACACCGATATCAAGAGTATTCCATCCGATGAATCCTCCTTCTGTCGCACCACCATGATAATTTTCCTGAGCAGCCTCAAAGTAAAAATTAGATCCGCTTTTATAAAGATTTCCCTTTGCCCATTTATAGCTCCTCACTGAAATATAATTTGGCACAATGCTAACCGTTATCTTATAATTACCGGCTGCACTGAATATACGGTTTGTAGCACTAACCGTAATAGCGTTATTCATTTGTCCGTTACCGATTTTTAAAGTAGTAAACTTAATCGTAAGCGTACGGCTGGTTTGAGGAAGTACCTTATACACATTACTATTCACCGTGGTAGCATTCGGATTAGTCCATGCCACGTTCAATGTCCCGCTTGTCCCCGTTACAGGAAGAGTTGTCTGGCTCGCATTCCAGGTCACAGGGCTGTTGCTAAGTCCCGAGATAGTTGCCGCACACTGCTGAACCGTATTATTATTAAACTCTTTAGCCACTACACACAACTGAAGTTGGGCACACTGCCTTGAAAAACTAATGCCGCTCAACAGGCATTGCCCGCTTGCATCGGCCTTTACATCTACCCCGGTCTTCTGACACAACATGAAATCCTGATTATGCGTCACTGTCGTCGACCAATTACCGGACAAAGCAGCCGGAGCAGAATTGGTTCCGTATGAATAGAAGACAAACGCATACGTCCCGGGCCTTAACACCCACTGTCCGGAAACAGCTGCGGGAGTGGCTGTATTCGCTACAATCGAGGCAATACCGGAAGCATTGGTACTATAAACCGCTGTACCCGCATAATTAGCAGCCGTTATGGAATTGTTTTTATAGGCTACAACCCGAAACTGCATATTGGCCATATTGCCGCGCGTCTGTACCGGATTAACGGGAAGTAAAGATTCAATTGTCGTTTCTACATCATAGCCCGAATCATAAGTACTGTCCAAAGGCTGCACTATCTTTGTCAAAATCTCTCCGGAACGGGTAACCGCACCACCCAGAAACTCATCTACCCCATCCACTTTTACGTTGATAGGCACCATCTCCCCATCTCCTTCTATCGGATCATGATGTCCCGAAGGAAATCTTTCATCTTCCTCCCTGTCACACCCTGTCACTGTAAGCAAAATCAAGAACAAAGAACATGAACAAGCCATTAGGCGAATCATACTTTTAAGTATTCCCGTTTGCGTCCTGTCAATTGTGCATCTCATATTTATAATCAAAATTAGTATTCCCTTGAGTCCCGTAATCATTCACTGTCAAAGCATTCGTAAGCACCATCTGTATATCTGTAATCGTCAGAGATACATTGTAGTACGACCCGGCATCCAACGAACTGCCCAATCCCGCAATATTCAAAAAACGCACTTCGTCGTCCACCGTCACAAGAACTGTTAATGTATTGCCGGCAAGTGGCTGCGGAGGCAACAAGAAGTCATAGCTCGATTGCTCCCCAATCGCTATATTCACATTCGGATTATAAACATAACCTGTTGTCACGGCAGTTCCTTCGGTTGCACCGGCTGCCGTGGTGATATCCAAATGACGTTGCGGATAAAAATCGGTATTATTAGATTTTAAAGTAATATTCTTTATATTACATGCCTTACTCTTATCATAATTCGTTCCACGCAGCAATGTCAGTTTGAGCCGGGCATAAGCGTGTTTCATAGCTGTAAACTCCACTTCCGGAGCATCATTATTAATCATGCTTGCACTCCCCACAGGTAGCCCCTTCCCATAGCACATATCTTTGTCCGCACTGTAAAGTTGCGCATTCAGGACGGCTGTTGTCGTATTGTCTACAAAGGAAACGGATTGATAAGGATAATAAGCATACAAACTCACCTCTCGATGATCCACCTTCACTTCTGTAGAAGCCGTCCATCCGGTTGCTGTATACGTATAAGGCGCATCATACTGAGGAGGGTAACCTTTGTCACCGGTACGAAACAGTCCCAATCGATAAGTGGCGTTAGCAATCAGCCCACGTGTAGTCTCCGCACCGTATTCAGGAACGGCAACAGTCGATATTCCTATAGGAATCTGCTTGTCGGATAATACTTCGGATGAAGTGTCCGTTGTAATCTCTGCCCCGCATGATATACACAATCCGCACATGGCAATAAAAAACATACTATTAATTTTCATGACCAAAAACAGTTTAAAACAGAATTTGTATGTATAGTAGCCTCACCTATCAAGTCTCCCGAAGCAGTGGTTGGCGCAGGCCAGTCAATAGTAGAAACCCCATCCGGAGCAATGACGATTCCATGCGCTCCTTGTACGGTGATCTCAATCAAGTATTTTTTCCCGGCTTTCAATTCAGGCAGTATAGAACGCGGAATCCCCAATGTATATACGTCACCATCCACTGTAAGGTCTACTTTCATGCCACAGTCAGCTACTCCCAGAATGGTTCCGTTCGATTTTAATGTGCAAGGTACGATAAGGAAGCCCACCTCTACATATTGCCCTTCATCTGCCGGAATCGTTCCGTCCACTTTCTCAGCGATTCCCGGCTCCAGAGTGGATTCATTGCCGGCATAAGTTCCGTTTGTAATATCCAGTGTTGTATATGTCAATACATTAGACACTTTTACTTTAGACAACTTAGCCTCTTTGGTATACAAATGCCTGTTTATCTGAAAAACGACCCAACTATAAGCATGCTCCATATTTAAGAAAGAAATATTTACAGGATATTTATCATTGTCAGGCTGAGCGAAACTTGTCACATCGGCATCGGTTGCCCCGGTTCCCTTCCCATAGCACAAATCTTTTGCAGCCGAATACAGTCTTGACTTTAGAGGAATGGCTGTCCGATCCGTATAATCCAATCCGTTTTCCTTATCGGCATGATAAGGATAGATTGCCCAAAGATTTGCAAAAACTCCTTCGGCCAGTGACACTGTGTTTTCATCGTTAATCGGTGTCCACTTTCCTGCCACCTTGGTATATTTACAGTTATTCCTATCCGAATATTTTCGGGTACTACCAACATTCGCCGCCACATCATCCGTCAAAAAGACACCGATAGAATCCCCGTCTATCGTATTAGCACGAGTATTGACCTTATGCGGTTCGATTACACTCACGCTATTGATGACACAAGGTACGGTGGCATCATCGGGTATACCATCCATATTGTCATCTTGGTTGCAGGCGACCAAAATCAGTAGCAAACACCAAATCCTGATCAGATCATTTAGATTATTCATTATTCTTTTTTTACGATATTAGACTTCACCATTTTCAAAATTTTCATCTTTTGACGCATCTTATCGGGAATCCGTCCCAATACCAATAATAGTTATTCTTAATAGCATAGCTCTGATTAAACTCCAGATAATAGCAACGCTTACCACTGGCGCCCGTACTGCTTCTGTAAAACCCCGCTTCAGGCCAATAGTTTACATTATTCTTACCTCTGTTTCCCATTGTGGGCAGAAAAACCTTATTACCGCCAAAATATCCTCCCCTGACTCCGGCCATGGTTGTAAGACTATATCCACTATTTCCCAGATTTTGTAACTGGTTGGCAGTCGGAGTACACCATGTTCCTCGGGGAGCAACCTGATAGCAAGGATCATTATCGGAAGAAAAAGAGCTTCCTCCATACGTGTTATTAGTGGCAGAGAGAGTATTCCAGCCGAAAAAAGATCCACTTTCTGTACCCCTGTGATAACTATTTTGTGAGGACTCAAAATAAAAATTACTCCCACTCTTGTAGACATTCCCTTTTGCCCACGTAGCTCCTCCCACAGTAATACCGTTTCCTGTTATCTTAACAGTTATCTTATAATTACCTCCTGCCAGAAATTGAAGCCCGGAGGTTGTCACCGTCACACGGTTATTATATTGTATATTACCAATTCGCAAAGTCGTGAGCTTAATGGTTAACGCACGGCTGCTCTGTGGCAGCACCTTATATACATTACTATTAACCGTAGCCGCATTCAAGCTGCTCCAGGAAAAGTTTACAGCTCCTCCTGTGCCGCCTGTTGAAAGGGCTGTCTGACCGGCATTCCAGGTTATGTTGTTACTATTCAGGTTGAATACAGTGGCTGCACATTGTTGAACCGTATTATTAGTAAAATCATTGGCCGTGACAGCCAGTTGGAGCAAAGCGCACTGACGCGTAAAGCTGATTCCTCCCAATGTAAACTCTCCACTAGCATCGGGAGCTACTACAACTCCTTCTTTCCGGCAAAGCATAAAATCCTGATTGTGCGAAACGGTTGTAGACCAATTACCGGATAACATAACCGGTGCGCTATTCAGCCCATAAGAATAGCACACAAAAGTATATGTGCCCGGCCCCAATATCCATTGTCCGGCACTATTGACAGGAGTAGCTGTCTTGGCTACAATAGCTGCGACTCCCGAACCATTTGTCTTATAAACAGCTGTCCCCGCATAATGATCGGCAGCCGAAGCATCTGTTCTGTAAGCCACCACACGAAACTGTACATTGCCCAAGTTGGCACGGGTCGACACAATATTCTCTAATGGAATTGATTCCACTGTTGTCTCCACATCATATCCGGTATCATAAGTAGAATCCAAAGGCTGTACCAGGCGGGTAACAGTTTCTCCTGAACGCGTCACTGCCCCTCCGTAAAATTGATCAACCCCGTCCACACTCAACTGTATCGGAATCATCCGGCTTTCATCCACGGAGGGATGTTCCTCCTCCGGAGACGATGGATAAAACGTATCACTGTCCTGAGTGCAACTCACTGCGAAAAGAGAAAATGCCAGGCTTAAACCAATCATTTCCATGTACCGTCTCGTTCCGCCATTTACTTTTAGTTTATCTTTCAGTTGTATCATCTTTATCCTCCGTTTATGTTATAATTCCGTATTTACCTGAGTATTTCCTTGTCCGCCAAAATCATTGACAGTAACAACCGCCGATGACAGGATGATTCCCACATCCGTAAATATCAGTGATACTCCATAATATTTCCCCGAATCCAAAGAACTGCCTAACGTTGAAATGTCACAACTCCGAGTTACCCCGTCGACAGTGACAAGAATAGTCAGTTTACTACCGGCCAGTGGTTGCGGAGGAAACATATACTCGTATGTCACGCTTTTACCGGTGGCAATATTAACGTTAGGATCATGAACATATCCGGCAGCCACAGCGCTTCCTCCGGTAGCTCCGGCAGTGGAAGCGATATCGAGGCTACGTTTCAGATAAAAATTGGCATTATTCGATTTGAAAGTAATATTCCGTATATTACATTTTTTAGTCTTATCAAATTTTTCCCCGCGGGTCAGTGTCAACCTCAACCGGGCATACGCATGTTTCATTTTCAGAAACTCAACAAACGGATTGTATACACTAACCGGACCTCCACCCGAGCCTTCACCTGCTCCATAGCAAATATCCTCTTTGGCATTGAATAGCTGTGCTTGCAGGGTCAAGGTAGTGCCACCTGCCAGTCCGGCATAATTTTCATTTTCGGTCGCTTCATGATAAGGATAATAGGCAAAAAAAGTAGCATTCCGATAATCTACCTTGATTACATCATCGGCTCCCCACTCTCCTCCCGAATAAATATGCTTCACATTGTATAAAGGCGCATAAGTATTGGCAGTAGTCCGAAAGACCCCTAAAGCGTATGTATCATCGTTTATTATTCCACGTGTCGAGGGCCTATCGTCAGAAGAAGCGGACACTACAGCCAGTGCCTTTTCTCCGGATACCTTGTCTTCTTGTTCACAAGAGACTAATGCAAATAGGATGCAAATAAAAAATAATAGGTTTGTCTTCATACGTTTAATATTAAATTACAGTGCTCCTGATCCATTTTCTGTAGGACCCGACGCCCAATCTTCTGTTTCCACTTTACCACCATCAATAATGATCTCTGTTGTATCTTTAATAGTAGTGGCATTACCACCATCAAGGCTTGTTGATTGCCACTCTTTCGTGGTAACCTCCACTATATTAATCGGTATTCCCCCTCTGATATCCAATCGGACTACGTGGCGTTTTCCTGCTATCAACTCGCCAAGATGCGCCTTTGGCACAATCACACTGAACTCACGCTTATCGATGGTCAAAGTCAGTTTCAACCCGGACACGAGAGTCTGAGGAACAAACAGATAGTTACAAGTGGTATCTCTCGCCGCTTCTCCTACCCCCAATCCCGTGTCATGCATAGGTCCGGAGGTTGGATATGAATAAGAAATAACATCCGTTGTGTTTTGCAGGCTCCCGTCTTTTATATCGAACGTCCCGGTGTCAACCATCGGGTCCCCGTTGTCCAATTCTATACGTACATTGGTTATTTTACATTGCAACGGATACCTTCCGTTACGAATCATCTCCAAAGAGAGCTGAGAATAAGGCTTCTCTAATGAAAATTCTATCTCAGGTGACAGATTAGTGACTGTGACAGCCGCATTGTCTTTAGCATACCACCAATCCGCATTCTCCGTGTAAGCTTGGTTTTTTAATGTGGTCTGTGTCGGTGTATCTGCAGAAAAAGCAACTTTACCATATGGATAATACGCACACAGCTTGGCTCTTTTCCCGCCCACCCAAACAGAGGTCTCTGACGTCCATACGCTATCGGGCTGACAGGTGTATTTCACATTATTCTGAGCGGTATAGTTAGCATCCGCTATCAAAAAAACTCCGATACTGCTCCCCTCAGGCAATGGTTGAGCAGTAGCTCTTGTAGTCACATCCGCCTTGAACGAAGTGAATACGCTTAAAGGCACCCTGTCCGTTTTTTCTGTCGGAAATAAAGTCCTTTCCTGCGAACAGGCAACCAATAATAACATCATTGCATATATGGCAGCCACAGAAGTATTTATATTCATATTGAGTTTCATAATCATGCTGTTCATTTTTGTATAATCATTAAGATTGGGGAAGCGGTTCATAATCTGTACCTCCATTCAGTATTTTCTCATCCCAGTCAGTAGTGGTTACGTTCACTGATTTAATTGCGATCCCTCTCAATTTCAAAGAGACAACGTATTTTTTACCACTCTCGAAATCAGAGAGATCGTCTATCGGAATGATCACCGTTGCCGGAAATCCACTTACATTCACTATGACGCTAAGCCCTTTAGTGGGTTCAAAAGGGTCAGGCAATAATTTTGTAGGAATCATAAGCAGATCAGCCTGGTATTTATCCGTAGGACCGCTTAAAAGACAAGGAAGGTTTTTTGTAATGTTATATCCACCCCTGAATTGTTTCTCCGTATCATCCGGATGGATGCCAACAGTACCACTCGTAATATCTATCACCGCTTTTCGAAACAATGAGTCGTTTGCCAAAGCCACTGAATTAATACTACACGTAGCCGGATAATCATTTTCGACCCCTATATTCAATACTAAACGTGAATAAGCATGCTTAAAATGCATTTTTACAAAACACTCCTTAGCATCGACTTCCTGGTTAGCCACATAATACAGTTCTTTTGAAAGATCATAATCTTGCGTATCCATAGGAATGGTAGTACGGACATTATAAAGAGTATCAGCAGTCCCAACTGTCCCTTCCACATAGGGATAATACCCGCACACATCCGCCTTCTCGCTACCTAAATAAATGGTAGTCGCCTCCGACTCGGCTGTCCACTTACTATCATCACCGGAATTTAGCGTATATTTTCTGTTATTCACAGGCGTATAGCTCGTTTCGGCTGCCTGCCCGTGGCAAAACAAAGCAATGGAACTTCCGGGCGTAAAAGGTACCTCGGCACGAGTCTGTGTATTGCCTTCCACAATAGAAGCAGACACTATTTCCAGCTCAGTACGGGCTGTTTTGTCTTTTTCCCCGTCCGGCAAGCCATCACTATCGCTGCACCCCAGCAATATGCAAACTAAAAAACTTATGTATAGTACTCCTTTCATAGCAGCTCAGTTTTAAATATGATTTTATTCAACAGGATATTTCTTCCCGCCATTAACCTTATCCTCTTCCCATTCCAATGCTTTGACGGTAGGCACGATTTCTGTTCCTTTGATCTTTAATCCGATAACATACTTCTCTCCCTGCCTGAACTCCCCAAGTTCGGAATACGGGATCTCCACGAGCATCTGTTGATCATCTATCACAAGGCTGACAGACAGCCCGAATTCTCCCCCTTCCGCATCTCTCCGATCAACTTCAAGCAGAACCGGAATCATCAGTACACGGCATACATAAGATTCGTCAATAGACAATGTATGAGGTGAAGCTTCCGTTACTGTTGTCAAATCATAATCCCCTGTTTCCGAGGAGTGTATACTTCCGTCAACAGCAATGTCAATAGTGCCTTTTTTTATTAGCTTGGAATTCTTCAAGGTTATTTTACTAATTTTACAAGGCATGAAGTACTTATCACGACTGATCTTCAACTCCACCAAAGAATAAGCATGCACCATCTCAAAAGTAATCGCAGGAGTAAAACCATTTATCATCGTATTCAATGCATAATAGATATCTTCAGTTTCCACATAATCCTGTGATTGCAATGGAATGGCCGTCTTGTCCGTATACGAATCTTTATAAGGGTAGTAAGCGCAGACATCAGCATCGTTACCCACTAAATAAATTGTATCATTAGCCCTCGGAGGCCCCCAATGACCTTCGCTGTAAACGTATTTACGGTTGTTAATAACTTTATATCCGCTATCCGCTTGTTCGTTTTCAGGTTTTGTACCCGACAGAAAAATCCCTATGGCCCCTTCTGTCAAGTCGTTAACTCCACGTGTAACCACCTCCTGCTTAATGACTGCCGAAGATACCTCGAGCGGTACTCGAAGTGCAGATGCTTTCCATCTCCCGTCATCCATCTCACGGTCATCAGAACAGGCATTCAATAAAATACCTCCCACCAGGATCAATAATAAATGTTTCATAATCTTCATATTCTAATTAAAACTGGTATCATAATCACTGCCACTGCCTCCGGTCCCTGTCTGCACCTCTGTCCAATCCCTGTCAATCTGGATATTGCTACTCAGCAAAGTTAACTTTCCACCTTTGACAACCAATGACACAGTATATTTAGTACCTCTTACAAATGTGCTCAGTTTATCGGCCGGAATAGTGACGGAATAATCCATGCCATCCACCGTAAGTGTCAGAACTACGCCTCCGGAAAAAGTTTGTTGGGGCAGCAGCCAGTCAAAACTCGTATCATCTGTGACCCCGATCCCAAATCCGTCTTTTAAACCGGTCGTCACAGTATGAGTATATTGAAGTGTTTGTGTTCCACTTCCTTCGGTTCCGGTACTGATGTCAACCGTATTGGCTGTGATTATATTTCCGGTAAAAGCCTTTATTTTTGCCTGCGTTATCTTACATGTGTTCGGATACGTGGCATCCCGTACCACAGACAATACCAAACGGGCATAAGCACGCTTCAATTCAAAATTTGCAGTAGGAGTCTTTTTCCAGACTTCATCTCCCCCACTGACAGCAAAACGCATATCTTTCTCCACCGCATAAGTCTGCATGGTCAGGCCGGCTTCTGTTTTCAACGAACTATTTTTAAACTCCACAGAGTTATAGGGAGCATAAGCACACAGCCTGGCATAGGTACCGCCCACATAGATCACCGTGGAAACCGGGTGCCAATTTCCCTCCGACGACCCACGGTCATAACGAATATTATCCAATGCCGTATAATCCGCTTCGGCTAAACGGAAAATTCCTAATGTCCCTTCGGTCATCTCTACAGCAGCGGGTGCACGGGTGTCAACCTCCGCGCCGGTTACAGCCCGTACTTCAAGAGGTGCCTCTCCATTCCCGCCTTCAATGGAGTCTGCAACCTCCGCTTGCGAACAGGAGCTCCAGGCTACCATTAAAAGGCACATCAGCCACAGACATCCTGCCAAACGAAAACCCGGATTATGCGTATAAATTCGTTTCATGATTCTTCCATTTTATGGTTCGGGATTATATTCACCATCCACCGGTTGATTATCCCACGGAGTATCTTTCACACTGATTTCAAGTGCAGTTCCTTTTAACTTCAAGCTGATCTGATGAATAACACCCGCAGTCAATGCCCCTAATTTATCATGCGCAATCGGAACTGTCATCAGCTTACCGTCCACCGTCAATTCAAGTGTTACCCCCGTACCTCCGGCATTCACCAATGTACAGGGAATCATCAATACATTACTTTTTACAGTCCCCGATTCAGGAACCGCAATACCATCTTCGTGTTTTGCCACATTTGTCCAGTAACTGACCTTCTCCACTGTTACCGGTGTATAGCCTCCCGTTGCCAGATTCAACGTAGCAGTCTTAATAATATTTGCATTCTTTACAGTAATCTCAGTCACCTTGCATGTATTAGGATAATCCTCTCTGCTAAAGACAAATTCGATCTGCGAATAAGCATGCCCCATAGTAAATTCAACGCTCTTACCGGCAGAAGTACCGTTCACTGTTTGATTGGTTGCATATACCAAATCGATTTCAGCGTCGTAAATCCGAGAGACCAGGGGAACAGCCTCTTTAGCGGATAAATCTAATTTCGTTGTTTTCTTATAAGCACATACATCGGCATCCTCCCCACCCAGGTAAATCGTTTCCGTTTGGGGTTTCCAGCCTACATTATAATTATACTGTATATTGTCTTTTTTGTCATAACCGGTTCCGGACCGGCCTTCCAAAAAAACTCCTATCGAACCTGATGTAAGCAATTCCGGCGTAACAGCACGCGTCTGCACATCCCCCGTTACAAACGCAGAAGTAATCTCCAGAGGAACTTTCGGTTCTTCTGCCGGAAAATCATCATTACCACAACCCACCAGCAAAGTCAGCGATAAAGCAGCTATTATAAATGGTTTCATATCAGACTTGGTTTTCATTACTATCCTTTTGTTACAATCAGTTATTAATCTAAAGTCGCATCGTTGTCACCTCCGGGTACAACAGAAGTATCCCACGGATATACTTTTACTCCCGAGACATCTACTCCCGTACCTTTGATCTCCAGAGAAATGGTAGATAAATATCCGGCTTTCAGAGCCTTCAAAACTTTATAGGGAATCGTCACGGAATATTCACTACCGTCAATGGTCAATATCAGCCGGGTATCATCCTCAAAATCTTGTGGAGGAAACAATTTGCTGATACTCTCGTCCGTATTTCCTCGGGCGATACCCGCTGTCCCCACAGCAAGCGCAGATGTATCCAGCATCCAACCGGAAGCGGTACTCCCTCCCAACTGCCCCGCATCCGCAGCGGATTTACTGATATCCATGCTACGTTCCACATAAAACGTTTTTCCACTCGTTACAGGTTGCATCACTATTTTGGTCAACTTGCACTTCTTCAATGGATAAGTGGAATGGCAAGCAATACTGAACTTCAAACCGGCATAAGCATGCTTTAGCAAGAAGGAGGCAACCGGCGTACGGTTATTGACTGCCGTAAGAGGAGCATCAGCATAACAAAAATCATTATCCGCTGTATGATCTTTCACTGTCAGAGCAGTCACCGTACTATTAGCGCCGAAAGTGACCTTACCATAGGGATAATAGGCATGCAAAGAAGCATCCGTGCTCCCGACATATATCTTGCTTGCCAAGCTCCATGCAGTTCCGTCGTGAATGCACTCCACATCGTATTGTTGCGGAAACGTAGCGCTATAAGGTGCCGTACGGAATATTCCGATAGCGGCATTCGACAAAGTGACAGCACGTGTACCAATGCCGTTGTCCGTAACGGTTTCTACCCTGACGGGAACATACTCTTCTTCCCCGCCGGTATCCACCGGGTCCATCCCTCCGTTGCCACAGGCTGTCAGCAATATTCCCATCCCGATATTTGTCAGCATCTGTTTCATCTTTATCTGCTTTCTTAAAAACATAATCATTCCTTTCTGTCTTTTTATTGCGGCACAAACGGATCACCGGAGGGGTCTTTGACCACCTCCCCTATCCATTCTTCCACCTCCACAGTCCCTATCTCTACTTCAGTAGGACGAATAATGGCATTTATCTCATATTTTGTCCCTTCCGCCAATTTTTCACTCGTACCGCAAAGGGCCGAAGCGCTGATTTTACCTTTCATCTCCTTTCCGTCTACCATCAATGTAAAAGAAAGCTCTCCGGTAAAGTCAGAAGGTACCACCATATAATCCAGAACGGCAGGAGCCGCGGTGGTCCCGATACTGATCGGAACGTTATAATTGAACGTCACTTCCCGCGCCTCTCCTTCAACAGTTCCGGTAAACAGATCCAGAATTCCGGCAATCCGTAAGGTTGCCTTGAAGGTAAATGAGCTAATCTTCCCGTCCCCGGTATACTCTCCTTTGGCAGAAGTCGGAGTCCCATCTCCTATCCCCCTGATAAAATTGAATCTCAGCAGCGCATAGGCCCTGCGTAAATTCAATGTAATGGGCCCGGTTGAATTTGAGGCCTTAAAAGGACAATAATAAATCTCTTTCGAAGCCACATAGAGCTCACTGCTCAGCCCTACGCTACTCGCCCCATCTTCTCTATAAGGATAATAAGCCGTCAGTTCCGCCGGTTCATCGATCAACACCACCTCTTCCCCGTCTGTCTCCCAAAGTGGAGTTCCATACGTATACTTTCTGTTATGAACGGGCTCATAACCCTTTCCGGTATCTTCTTTTCGAAATATACCGATAGCATCAGTCGCATCAGTCAGTTCGGCAGTCACCGAACGCGTAAGTACCTCTAACCGCCCCGTTGAAACACCGCCTATACCTAAAGAAGCGCACTCCCCTTCTCCTGTTTTTCCGTTATCCGGAACAACGCAATCATATTGCGAACAGGAGAAGAGCGCCATACACAGAAGAATGCAGGATTTCTGAAAACAATCTATTTTACACTTCTTTATTTTCATCGTTCTGATTATTTTTTATGAAACCATTCAATTCACTTCTACATCCGGTGGAGTCACTATCCCGTCAGGAACTTTCCAATCCGTAGGAACAGTAACAGTTTGTATGCCTCCAAAGCTGCCGGCTCCGTAAGCATCATCGGGAGTATTAGCTCCCTGGCTCGAAATATCCTTAATAATTACTGTATAAACATTGTTACGCCGTAAATACTGGACATCATCTGTATCGATATTAATATTCACCCGATACCATCCACTAAAAGAAGGAGACTTTTCACATTCCAAGAGCAAACATACTGCCTGTGTCTGTTTCAGATAAGGAGTATGCAGGGTGCGCAATACTTCGGTAGCATACAAACCGCCTATGATGCTGAATTGCTCCTGTGCACTTTTCGTATTCGCGTATGTCAACGGAGTAAAAGCCGCATCCTGCGGATCATTAAACATAGGTATGTCCGGTGAAACGTTACGAAGTACAGCCGATTTCAGGAGAACCGTCCCCTTTTTATCCTCAGCCACCCGTACATCTATGCGTACAGCGGCACGCAGCAACTGAACGCTCATATCTTTTCCCGCTTCTTTGAATGCGATTCCACTCATGGGCAAACAGTCGTCCGTAACCTTATAGGTCCTGTCCGTTGGTGAATGCAACGGCATCTCTCCCCGGAGTCGTACCCGTACCGCATTTTCAGTCTGTCCGGCACAATAGGCATCCCAATTCATTCCGGAAAAATAGACCGAAGCATTGGCAAGTACCAATACATCGTAATCCGTGTGATTGTCAATGCTTCCGCTTCCCGGTATAGTCACCGATATTTTTCCTGTTTTAGCCAGATGATTGCCATCTACGGTTCCGTCTAACGAGCCGGCATACAAACCGTTACCATGCTCGTCATAAATGAAGAATAAAAGTTTCACATCCTTTATCGCACTTTCTTCCGGACGGGCCACAGATATTTTCCCTCCCGTATCGGACGCTCTGGTATCCGGTATTTCAGCATCGGGAATGGTATAGTTCAGCGTACAAATGACAGGATCAGGAATTTGTATATCATGTCCCTCTTCACCTGAACAGGCTATGATCCCTATCAAGCAAAATACGCTTAAAAGCATACATCCTTGCCGCATATTTTTTTTCAATCGTTTCATGAGTCAACTAATCTATGTTTATTTTTACAGTTCATCTTCCTGAGTCCCGCCGTTTCCCCAATCATCGGGTGAACGATCCACTTGAGTCAGTTTAAAATGCACCGTCAAATTCTTTACTTTTATATAGAAATCGTCATCATAAGCCTGCCCGGCAGGAAGATCTCCGTAAGGCTTTTTAGCCTTTACGGTAAGAGTATTCCCAGTAACGGTTATTTCATAACGGTCATTGGAGATCATAGCCGATGCAGCACCTTCAGCCACCGTTACAGGCACAACCGAAGCATTACCGTTAACCGTACTCGACGTGTTAAAACTCAATTGCCAGAAAGGACCGAATGTGACATCACTGTCTATGGAAACCGACTTTTGTGAATCTGCATAGCCGGACAAAACAATCTTCTTTGTAGCCGAAGAGAACCAGTTCTCACGGTCAAAATCAATTTCGGTATTTACATCGATCCAGTCAATCACTTTTACATAGATATTCATCGGAACCCCTACAGCCGCATCGTCAGGATTGTCATAGCCCGATCCCGAGACATTCATGATTTGAAAGGTATACTTATGATTACGTAATATTTCAACCAAATTTTTCGGGTCGTCCGGATCTGTCAGGTCAATCCGGTAATAACTGACCTCCGTATCCTCTCCATACACTCCGCCTACCACCAGACGGGTAGTAGCCACTTGGGTATTGCCGGCAACAGATCCGGGCTGATCAAAACCGTTATCCGAATAATAAGTGTTTTCGTATAGATAGAGCGGCCCCGCAAGTGCCACGGGAGTCTCACTTTTCAGGAAAAGCTTATCCCCTATCGGACGGACACCCAATTTATCGGGTAAAGTTGTTTTAACGACGTTACGGGTCTTTTTCTCCTCTTCCGAACCGGCGACTGCCGTTTCATAAACCTCCTTCAACGGTGCCAGCCTACCGCTATCTGCCGGGAAATAAGCATAAAACTCACGCAACTTAAAAATCACTTTGCCCTCGCTATCCAACAACTCACCCGGATTTCCCGTATGCGCTTCATCCACTTTCGCCTGGACAGCAGCTACGGAACGCAACACCGGTACGCTAAGCGTTTTACCCACCGATTCTTTCGCTACAGTGACACCTGACAAAAAGCCGTGCATCGGCAAACAGTCAGTTCCTGTCGAATTATTTTCTACCTTAGATATCATCTTTTCCAGTAAAGCGTCCATCTTCATGCCCAGTCCTTTATAGGCACCGCTACGCACCAACTCTTCATGGCAATTCGTAAATACATGTACCTCCAATCCTTCCCCCACAGGCATAGTCACCTGAAACGTATTCTTACCGGTAACCGGTGTTCCTTCGGATACCGATTTCAGAAACAATCCGCTCTGGGAGGCTGTTCCCGGAGCAAATACCAATACGTCAATGCCATTAATCACCGTCTCTTTACTATCTGTCTCATCAGCTCCGGAAGCATAAGTGCGGGGAACATTCACACGGAGGTACATATCCTTATCCGGGTTCTGAGGGATACTTTCGGAAGTATCATCCGAACACGAAACCAAAGCCACGGTCAGAAACACCATCAATCGACATATCAGAATTCTTTTCATGCTATACTCTCCTTTTATCAACTTGCCTACATATTACTTTCTATTGTCGCCACTTTCCAGCCATTGACACGAACTTGCATAACGGGCTTCACATAATGTCCGTCAATCACCAGATCAATGAAGTTGCCCGGAACAGAAGTCAGCTCGATAGGTGCGCAATCGAATGAAGCGACCTGTTCATCACGAATAAACACATTCACTTTCAGATACTTTCCTTCTGAAGAAAAAGAACCGAACCAGGGTGTGAGCACATTTCCGGTACTTTCTTCGTAATAGCACTGGGGCTCAAGTACTACCTCATCCGCATTTGCTTTATTATTATAATCGACACCGCTACGCGTACCGTAAAGGTGGAATTTAAAATCTTCGGGTGAAGGAATAATGCTGCTTGCAGCACGCGTCGTTCCTCCTTCTTCAACGACCTGATCCTCTACTGTCTGAGGAATCATCGTTATACGTGTACGGCACACAGCACGTACAAACGGAATGGTTACAATATTGCGATTTTCGCGCAAACCGGCATCTATGGCAATGCGTCCGTACAACAGGTCGTCAACAGGTCGGCAGATTCCGCTGCCATCGGTAATTTCTTTTAATTTCACATACCCCTCTCCTATGGGAGTATCAGGAGTATCCACATAATCAATCGCCTCATCCTGTGTCCAAGCTATCAGTTCCAGGCTATCCGTATCATCAAAGTTTTTCAGGAAGCGATAAGGTTCGGTCAGTCCTATTTCATCCACGGCTATTTCCAACTCCCGATATTTATGCTTCTGTTTATAAAAATGAAGTTGCGTAGGAGTAGAAACCGTCTCAAAAAAGCGGTTGGCTCCACCATAAATATAGCTGAAATAGATGTGCATATATCCGGCACAAGCATCCATATCATCTTTAATACATGAATTCAGCAGTAGGGTAACCCCTAAAAGTATCGGTAGCAATTTCTTCATTTTAGTTTCGTATTCTTCTCTTTCCGACAAGAAAAAGATATCAACCGGAGCGGACTTTCCATCCGCCCCGGATTATATAAAAAAGAGGTTCTGATTACATATTTATATTGTTAACAACATATTTCCATGGCTTAACAACTACCTGTACAAGCATGTCGATATTATCCGAATTGATAGCATCTTCAATGCTCTTGGCACCCAGTGTAGTGATGGTACCTGTTATATGATAGAATGTGTTGCGTTCGGTAATCTTCATTGAAGTTGTTTCGTCATCGCTATAGTTGGCAACATCAGCACGATAGTAACGTTTATCGTTAGGTTTAATCGTAATAGCAGCTTCTTTCTTGGATTGTTCTGTTTCACCTCTCAACGCAAGTTTATATGTCGCATTCTTTTCCAGGAACGCAACCAATGCTGTTACATTCGCACCAGTATTCCAAAAATCAGCAGCCAATTTATCATACTTGACACTTCCGTCAGTAGAAGTAGCAGTTTGGAAATCAGAATCATCCAAAGCTTCGCTCAACATCTGTTCTGTAATAGTCGGTTCAAGCAGAGTATTAGCACCGATATAAGTAGCCTGGGTAACTACAACAGTAGCACAACCGGCATTGTCGGCATAGTTAGGAGTTACATAAAAATAAGGAGAATATAACTTGCCACTCTTAACGTATACCATCGAAGCAGCTGCAGGAGCAGTTCCATCAGCCAATTCTTTTTCACCAACAACCCATGTCAGACGATATTCTTTCGCGTCTGCATTGTATTCTCCCTTATTCAATGCAAGAGTCGTTCCAGGAACTTCTGCAGTACTGGGTGCAGATTCTTTCTCACCTGCAAATGCTTTCAACCAACCTTCCACATCCCAGTCTTTAGCAGTTGCATCCGCACTCTGCGGGAAATACCAGTCACGAGCCTGTGCCGTAAACGGAGAAACACGTCTCGGAATACGTACTACGACAATACCATCGGGGTCTTTAGTACCTGTCGGATTTTCCCATACTGCATCTTTGATTGCCATCTTACCATAAGCCTCGTATACGGGGTTGGTAGTAACAGAGGCATTAAAGAATACTTTGGCTAATTCACGATTCAGAGGAATCGAAACTTTCACGGTAGATCCGTTCGGGATATTCGGGTTGGTAGGAATAGCCGATACACCTGCCATGATATACTTCTTATCCTGCGTCCCGTCTTTAGTAACGGTCAGCTCATTCAGATAACTTTTAGAGAGATTAGAGATATACGCACGGATAGCGGCTTCCGACTTGTCACCCTGATGCGCCAATGTCTGAGCGGTAGCAAGGGTCATCTGAGGATCATTCACAACCACATAAACACTATCTCCCTGGCGTACACCGTTGAACGTACACATATTTTTCTTCGTCCCGGGAGTTGCCACATCGCCCTCACCGATTGCAGCTGCAACATCCTTATCGTCTGTATTACTATCACCAGCTACACGCTTTACAGTCCAGTCACCCACTTTTGCACCTTCATGCTGGGGATCATTCTCTTTAGCAAAGAGATAGGCTACATATACATTATTTTCAGTGCCCACTCCTTCTATCTCACCTTTGTCTGCACGGGTAGCAGGAGCTGAAGAACTGGTAAAAGCAATGCTGATAGCATCAATCAATTCACCTTTCTGACCACCTTTATCAATACCCGGTTCGTCATCATTACTACATGCAGCCATCGCAAGGGCTGCCAATGTAAACGTAAACAATTTGTTTAATTTCATGTTACTAAAAAATTTAATTATAGATATAAGTTCGAATAGTTTATACTTTTATCCGCTTTGGATATTCCTTTTTTCTCTTTCGAACTGTGAAAGGAAAAAAGCAGAGAGAAAAATGCGGATACTCCCTGTTCCATCGATCTGTCAACCGTCACTGTCTGTTTCGTTAATCAAATATTCCTTTCCATCAGTTTTTTTAATTTTATTATTACCATTCACTAATTAATTTGAACTATGTATACTATTGCATTAACTTCAGTTTCTTTCTTTCGGTCAATAATGTGGGAACAGTAGCATCGGGTATATACAACGTCATGCCACAATGTTCGTCAATGGTAAATCCCCCTACACTCTCCGGCATAAAGTTCTCCGTGGCTGCTTTATAAATGATAACTTGCTCCAGAGCCTCGTCAAAAGCAGCAGATTCTTCAACACTTCCAATCCGTTTTATATAGGCCGAGGCATCATAAAAGAGGTGCCGCCCGTCCGATAAGCGGTCAAAAGCCTGCAATCCGCTACGATCTATCCATTCCCAACGTTCCACACGACTCTCGGCCGCCCGAAGTTGAACTTTCAACATTTCCAGGCCGGACGTCTGAATCACACTGATGGTAGCCGAACGATAGTCTCCTTCCATACTGTTGTAATAATCGTAATAGGCAGCAGCCACTGCCGGAAGATCCGCTTCTTTTTTATAAAGCAACGGAAACATTTGTTGATAGACGGGAGTAAAACCCGGTGAAAGCATTTCGGCTGATGAACCCACAATATATTGCGTTTTATCTTTCAGTTCGTATGCCACCTCGAGTCCGGCCATAAAACACCCTTCAAAAAGGATAAAATTAAATTGCCCGTCCGGAATGGCTGAAGCAAAATCCTGTAAACTCATCTCGTAATGATTGTCCTTGATAACCGAGCGGGTAATACCGGCCGGAACCACTGCCGTCCCCGACGGTAACCATCCGCTGGTATGGGAGAATACGATCAATCCCGGATCAATAGAGGGATACCGGGCCATAGCCTCATTGACAACCCGTGCAAACACGGAGGCACCGGCTGAATTCTCCTGTTTATACTTAGCCAATATTTTTGTTACCTTTTCTCCCTGTTCATCCAAACAAACCTCTAACAAGCGGGTACTATCCGCTCCTTTTTTATCCTGATAAATCAATAGATGCCCCGGAAACCTGTCCCACGCCTCTGTTAACGCTGACAATTTTTCGTCGGTCTCGTCGGCTAAATCATTATCCCCTCCCATATAGACCAAAAGGGTACGATCAGACAGACGTTGCTCCAACAGGCCGTCCGCTTCCTCACCGACTACACAACCGGCAAGCAACAAGCAGAGCATATATCCTATGTAATACATTCTTTTCATATTCTTATTTTACGTATCTAATACGGCATGACACCCGACGGAGTTTCGGAAAATACTCCCGAAGCAGAATTTCGAATGTTTTCCCCTTATTCAGTGCCTTCAGCCTACTCTTCCGTTGATTGCTATCACTCACAGTACGCAGGATTGAAAGAATTTCATTACGTTCCGGAAGGTCAGAAACCTCTATATCTTTCTCAAACTGTTTCCAATCCTCACCGACCCACTCGACTGCCACCTCCATACGTTCGCCATATTTATTTTCCAGGAACGCTTGAAGGGCCTTGGCACGTTTTTCAGCCAGACGTTCATTATTAGAAGTATATCCTTCGGGAGAAGAGTAACCGGTAACGGTAACTCCCGATATGGAATTCCGGTTATCCTGTTCAATAGAATCCACTTGGTTAACGAAATGCATCCATGAAGCACGGTTCAACTCATGATCGGGAAGAATACGCATTTCATTCGTAGGAAAATAAATATCAGCCTCATAACCGGCCTGAATACGGGTCACCTTCTTACGAAGGGGAATATCCGAAGCTACGGTCGACTGTCCGGATGCAACAGAAGCCAGGCGGATGGTGTCATGTATCACAATCGTATCCACCCGTTCCACAACCAACGGCGGTATATGCTCCGTATGCATGGCAAAAGGTACCAGACGGGCATCACAATTGCAATTCGTGTCGCGCATCCATACTTTAACATCGTCCATCCATGCCGCATAAGGCACCTCAGTCCGATAATGGATGCGAGGCAAAGCATGGTCTCCCTCACGCAGCACGGTGTAGGGAGTAATCTTCTCCAATCCCGAAGTTGTACCCAAAGCCCGACGCCGGCGATACATCAGATCGCTTTGGGGGCCATTGAGCACAATGGGAGGAAGAGACAACGAATCACCGGTATTCTCCGAAGCGAGTAGCGGAAACAGATAGACCGTACAGTCCGGCGCCAGGTGCACCCCTGTCAGGTCGACAGCCAGATCGACCAGCAGAACGGAGTCAAGACGCTCCAAGCGATACACCTCAGTACGGACAGGCTGCGTAGGCCTATCTGCTGCTAACACTGTTAGAGAGATGAAAAATGAGATATTTATGAAAATTACCTGTTTGATATTCATAGCCTGTCCTCCCCTACTTTAACAGATAAATAATGGATACACCTACCTTGGTAGGCCCCAGATAATTGGTCCGGTAGTGATCGACACGTTCCCCACAAGTGGGACAATAGAATTTATCGTAATCAACATAGAGATATCCTAATCCGATATCGACACCAATGTTGACCCGGTTGCTGATGATCCACTGGTAACCGTAGGTGAGTCCGCCGCCATACAATTGCCCCTCGAGACGATAGTCTTTGAGGATACCCAAAGGGAGATTACCAAAATTAAAGATACCGCCCGTGGCATGCACACCCAGATAATGCCCCTTGAACACATCACTCAGCCAATAACGATACTCCAACTGCCCGGCAAGATGTTTCATTTTCCGGTTTTTAGCGTAAGTAAACGGATTATATTGAACAAGTCCTGCTATGCTCATCTTTGAATGGAAGGCATATTCCACACCTATATTCGGAGTAGCTGTCGCCCAATAAAGAGCATTGGCAGTCAATCCCCATTGCTGGGCGTCGGCCAAAGCAGGAAATGCCCCAAGGAAAGTAACGGTTAAGACCAATGTGCATAGTATTTTTTTCATATTTGCCGTTTGTTTGATAATTATGCGGCTCTTTCTTATAATGAAAGGGAGAATGACTTCATAAATATTACAATCATTTATAATACAGCAAGTTACTTCATATCCCATCTGAAAATGTTTCTGAGTTTTTTTATTTTCAGAAACAAAGAAAAAGTGTATGAATGTAATACATTGATTAATAATACGTTACTTAATATTGACTCAGAAACGCTTTCAGAAACATAAAAGAAAAAGGTTGTTAAAGAGCATCACAAAACGAAATATACAATCTGTTATTAATTGATTATTAACAGATTATCATTATTGTGAATAGGTGACGGCATGTGTTTGCAGCAGTGGAGGCAGACAGATGAAAAACCGTTGAAAAAGAAACAGTAGACATACATCGTATGCTTTCTTGAAGAGGTCGGGAGACAGAAAGAAGGTGTACCGGGGAGTTTTTTATCTAAGTGAAAGAAGAAAAATAAATATTTTACATTAGAAATAAAAAAAATTAAAATAATACTTGTTTAATTAATAATTTAATGCGTATCTTTGCGACATGTATCTGAGATAAGAAGAATCTCTTGAGTAGCTCTTTCATTATAAGAAAGAGTTTTTTTTATCCCTCTTTTCCACCTCTTTACCGCAGACTATTAATCACCAACCGGTTGGCCCGGTCAAGTCGCTTAGTGTCTATGCGATCCAGATAAATGCGGGTAGTCTTCTCCGATGTGTGCCCCATACAATCGCTGATCACCGAGACGGGCACATCATTTTCGTGAGCGAGTGTCGCCCATGAGTGGCGGGCCACATAAAATGTGAGTGGCATATCCAACTGTAACCGGTCGCCCAATTCACGAATCAGTTTATTAAGCCTCCGCTGCCTGCGCCGATAATCCTGATAACGGTCACCGTTTCGAAGCATTGGAAGCAGATAGTCCGACAAAGGGCTGGCGTATCTGTCGATTAACACACGCAAATCTTTTTCAATGCGTATCTGTAACTCCTGCCCTGTCTTCTGCCGTTTGTACCGAAGATAATTTCCCTGCAGGTTCTCCTTATTTAAATAGCACATATCTACAAAGGACATTCCGCGCGTATAGAAGCTAAACAGGAACAGGTCACGGGCAAGCTGCATATCAGCATGACAAGCAGTAAGGTCGACACATTCGATCTGCGCAATCTTCTCCCGGGAGATGGCGCGTTTGGATGTCACCTCCTCTTTGAGGTTCAGCCGTCGGAAAGGCTTTTGATCGGAAAAAACCACATGATCGGCGCAGGCACGATTGTAGATGGCACGCCACTGACGGAGATAGAACGAAACCGTATTGGGCCGGTTGCCCCGCTCACGGAGAAAGGTGACAAAGCGGTCCAGCACTTCGGGAGTCAACTCCTCAAACGAGAAAGGACGATCACCCACAAACAACTCGAACGCCCGGCGGGCACTACGGTAATTGGCGGCTGTGCCCTGACGCCCTTTATTTTCCAGACCGGCTATCACGGAGTCGGCGTAGACCAGTACCTGGGTCAAATCATTGTGATAGTTGTAGACGCGTACAATGTCGTCCACCGTATAAGCACTCCCCTTCTCCGCTTCCAGCGATTCGCAAATAGCTGTCAACTCCTTCCTTATATATATAAGGTATTCGTTGGCTTCGCGAACAGTGAGCAGGCGACGGCGATTGCCACCGGTATTCTCTACCATTTCTAAACGGGTGTTGAACTCTGCCTCCCAAAATCGGTAAGGCGTATAAATCTCTCTTTTCTTTCGATGGCGTATGATCTGTATCACGAGTGGATAGCTGCCATCACGACCCTCGCGCGAGCGATTGAGCCGTGGAGTGATGGAGGTCATCTTCTTTTTTACTTTTGAAAATTTTGCAAAAGTATAACAACGTCCACTATCAATATGTTGGCAGCTTTTTGACTTCACTATCTTAAAAAATCTTATACATTTTGTTTGTACTCCCCTCCATGAAGAGAGGAGCAAATGTAGCCCCCCCCCCGGAAACGACCTAAAAATAGCCGTTGCATTTTTGCAACACCACTCTTTTTCAGGGTGTCGCAAATATGCAACACCGGATTTCCATCGATGAAATGGGCTATTTTTGAACTACCTGCATGATTTTCTTTATTTCACCGGGAAGAGAAAAAAATCTGTCCGGATAAAAAGGCATGGATATTATGGGGTATCATATGATCTAAACTTTCGACTACCCGATTAGCACAACAAACAATAACCTACGCCATATACGCGATATACATGAAAAGTATATACAAAAAGAGAGAAATGTATAAAATTCAAAGATAGACATGGGGGAGACAACAGATTTGATACAGATTCTTAATGCTGCATCAGAGACTTATCAATCCTCTACATATAATTTCGCCGTTCAGTTCATTTTACCGAACGGCGGCTATTAAATAATCAGTCCCAATCACCCGACTTATGATTTAGGTCAAAACAAAAAAAATACAATTTATGATCGAACTATTATGTCGTGCACAACATAATAATTCAATGCCAACAAGTGACCGCAGGCCCTTGTAAAGAAAAACATATACACCCATTGAACAGCATATCTCTCGACCAACCTTTTTGCAAACACTCTTTTGCATAGAACAAGACCTCATTAGTTGATAACGACTTATCCAACAGCAGTAAGTTATATCCTCAAGGTAAAACTGCCACAGCTTGTAGCAGTCGTTTCATATTCCAAAGATTGCGAGGAAATAACCCCATATCAGGAAACGACTCTTTCAAGTCTACTGATTATCGTTTAACCACACTACTACCATATCCACACTCTAAATTTCTATCAAAGAGCAGATTTCCAATATTCCAATATACAGAATTGACCATACTTATGCAAATTTGATCCATCGGTCAATATTCAGACAACATCCACAATAGAGAAATAGCATTTTTCTTGGTTCTCCTCCTCAGTAGTGCAGACTTACTTCTGCTCGAATAGCTATATCTTATTCCGCTGAGTCATGATTTATAGATTAGGTACTTAAATATGAACATTCTTGTTATAGTCCAAGCTCTTTCTGTAATGCCCTATCAAAAACTGATTCTCTACTCTCAGTGAAAAATGGTAATCCCCAAATAGAAAATTTAGAGGTCTTTGTGATAAACAATTTATCCGCCTTATCCTTTATTTCTAACAAAAACTCCTCTTTCCATTGGTCTGTTTTTACGAGGTGCCCACCTTTAGGTTCAATGAAAATTTGAATATTATCATATACTCCCTCTTTGCCTTTTTTCTTCAAAAAGAGCAAAAAGTCGGGTTCAAACGTATTGCCACCAACAAAACTATAGATGCGGACATCTTTTTCATTTCGCATCAAATAGACATCTTCGTACTTTTCTTTCAACTTATCATAGACTGATTCGATGTATTTGACTAAATGCTTTTCCTCTGAAGTGCCGTAACAGTCATTATAGGCATACCAGTCACATTTATCTAAGTCAGTCGTAAATAAAATACTGCCAGACTCTGCCATTGACTTTCCGAACTCCTTATCCTCTGAACCATCAAGTGAAATTTTCAGAACATGATCTTTGAATGTATCTTTTACTTGTTTTGCAATAAAGCGTTTTGTTCCCCGGTAGGCATAACTCAATTTGGGGAGTAATGCTTCTAATTGTTTCAGCACTTCCACTGCAACACTCTGTTTCTCTACTTGAGACATATTTTTCAACACTTCTTCTTTCCCATAAATTGTTATACTCAGGTTTGCTAAATAGTGATCACTGCTGATAAATTCCTTAATCGATTTAAGATTAGGAAGAGCACCTTTAAGCTCTGAAAATTTATATGTATCGAAGCGATTAATAGCTGCTCTTATTACATTTTCACCAAGTTCATACATCCTAATGGTTCGAGTCGACAGGGTGGTTAAATCTTCATTCGACACTTTTTCGAACACTAAACTTGACCGCATCTCACCGCTCTTTATTCTCACCTTAAAGTTCTGATTCAATATATTCTCTCCAAGTGAAGTCAACTCTTCATTGACAATGTAAGGCTCCTTCTCATTTACAAATACATATCCATCATTATAAAATAAACTCTTCTTGAAACTATCTTTCAGTTTCAAATTAATCTCTTTTGAGCGTTTTGCCACAATACCTGTTTCCTCCATTGCCATTTGGAGCTCCGCAACGTATCGAGGGTTGTGTGAACTGTGATAGTGCAACTTTTCAACCGCACGCAGCCGATTGGTTATATCATTGTCATATTTACGTTCCCCTTTAGGCTTATCCCTCTCCGGCGACTCAAAAGGCATATACCTTGCTCCACGACCAATCAACTGGGCCTCTTGCATTGTTGTTTTACCGGGTTTGTTCTTGTTTGAGTCACGGGTTTCATACAAGCGCACAATGTCAAATAGGTTAAGAACATCCCATCCCTCATTAAGCATATCTACTGCAAATACAGCCCTAAATTCATTGTCTTTGACTTCTAATGTATTTAGCAAAAGTTGTTTCTCGGATGTTATTGTATTTCCATCAACGAGCAAAAGATTCTCCTCTTTAAAATCCTCCTTTATTTCTAAAAGGAAGTTCTCAACCTCAATGCCCAACTCATCAAAATAGCTAAAAGCTTCTTTGATATCTCCTTTAGCTAATTCTCTCAATTTTGCAATATCTGTTGCGTTCAACCGCTTGATAGCAGAAATAAAATTATCATAAAAGAGTTTATTATCTTTTATTGTCTTGGACTTAAGCATCATCACCGGCTTTATATCTTGATTGATAGCCGCAAATAATTTTTGCTTATATTGGCTTAATATAACCGCCTGCACAGCCCTGTCGATGGCAGATAAGTCGCTCTGCACAACTTCAATATCTTTTGAGTAACCATCCTCACGAAACTTCTTGAGCGGATAATCAAATATCACTTTGTTATGATACTTCTCCGCAATATTACTGTCTAAAAGATCAGCGGTTGCCGTGAACTCCAATAGAACATTAGGTTCTGACGCCCCGTTGCTGCTATTGAATATACGCATTACCGTAGTCTCCCAATCGTCGGAGTATTCGTCGTTGAACTCAAACAACGAATCCTGCGAAGCATCCTCCGCAACCTTTTTCCCTTTCTTGGTAGCAGTGTTTATGTGGTGAGCCTCGTCCGATATCAAAACAATCTTACGTCCTGCAAAGTCATCGTAAGTAATACCATTTTCTTTCGGATTATTCAATGAACAGTGCAATCCTTGCGTTGTTGTCAGACAGAGATTTATGCAATCATCATCTACACTCTGAAAGTTATCCACCAATCGTATATCCACCAATTTCTGATTCAATGTAATTTGTGGAGCAAACAGATACTTTGCTGATGCAGGATTAAGGAAATTCTCTTTCGTCTTCTCAATGATATTTGTTGAGTTGACAAAGAAGAGGAAGTTTCTATATCCTTTTTCATACAGATAGAGCATAACTCCGGCCATAATGAGGGTCTTCCCACTACCGGTAGCCATATGGAATAGTAATTGTGGCAGATACGATTTACCCTCAAAACTATTTTCCCAATAAGTTAGAAAGTACCGGAAACACTCCTCTTGATACGGACGTAACTTCATTGCAGGATTGAGCGCAGTACTGAAGTACTCCGGCATCTGCACACTCTCTATATATCTTTTACCAAACTCCTCCCTAAGCAAATTTTGTAGGTTCTTTTGGAAAATTTGTATTTCGTTATTCTTTTTCGACATACTTATTTCTTTCTGTAAAATTGAGTATTCAGCTTTTTATCAGTGTCTGATATACCAAATTCGATGTTATCGATTTCGGAAAGAGGTACGTAAAGGAGATTTTTGTCGAGGCATTCGATTAGGAAACGCTTGGTGTCCTTAACAGAAAGTGCCGCAAAGTCGGTGACGTTTTCGGCTATTGCGCGAATATCCACCTTCCAACTTAGAAAACCTGTTTGCTGCATTGTATCCCATATTGCTGCAAGTTCCTCTTTTGTGTCAGTAGCGATAATTTGATCCGCAAATTGTTGGTTTGCTTTTGCCAACTCAAAATAGACAAACGAACCTCCACCTTTCCAATCAACAACTTTTGAGATACCACCTTGGTCACACTCAATAGTATCGGACATCCCGCTTTTGTTTTTTGTACCGATAACTTTTCGTAGGCGCTCAACCACAACCGTTTCGATATAATCCATCTGCTCAATACCAATATATTGCCTCCTCATTTTATGAGCCACTGCCGCAGTTGTTCCACTACCTAAATGATAGTCCAAAACGAGGTCTCCTTCCTCTGTCGCAACTTCAAGAATAGCTTTAATCAAGTTTTCAGGCTTTGCATAATCAAATTCATCACGTCCCAATAAATTATCAATTTCAATATTTCCGTCCTTATTCTTAGAGTTATTAAGAACTGCATCAAGGAAATCTGGAATTAAGAAATCTGAGATAACAGCACTCATCTTTCCACTTTTTTCATCTTCATCTTTGAATTTCCTTGCATAAGGTTTAGATATGCTTAAAAAATCATAATCGTCTGGAAAAACAATATAGCCAATGTTATAATAGTAATCAAACGTATCCATGCTTACTGCCCATGTCCTTTTTTCACTCGCAGGATATTGCTTGCCTGTTTTCGGGTCAATCATTGTAAAAAATGAATTGGGTCTCTCTTTGGCTGTTGTTTGCTTTGTCAAGTCCGCCAATCTCCAAGGTCTACCCGGATAGTCATCAGATTCATAGTATTTGCGCTTAACACTTCTACCGAATATCTTATTTTCATTCGATACATTGGTGTAACATAATAACCAATCAAAATCTTGAGAAAAGTTAAATGGCACATCAGACTTTCCGTTTCTAGTTCTTCTAGGAATAGTACCTACAAATGTTTCTTTGTCAAAAATATCATCAGCAAGAATTTTGAGGTAGTGCATACCATCTTCACTGATGTTAATCCATATCGTACCGCCAACAGCCAATAACTGTTTTGCGATTTCAAGCCTATTTCGCATAAACACAAGCCAAGTAGACATATGGAAATTTGAATTATACTTGAAAGCATCTGTTGCTGTAATCTTATTAAAGAAATACGGTGGGTCAATATAAATCAACTTAATCTTACCTCGATACTTTTTTAGAAGCGAATGGAGTGCAAGCAGGTTGTTTCCTTGGATAATCAAATTATCTTTCTCCGAAACTTCCGAAACTTCATGTTTACCGTCTATATCATACTTGGCAAAGTTTGTTAGTACCTTCGGCTCAATCAGGCGATTAATCTCGTCGGGAGCGAGAATCTCATTCCAAAACACCTCGTTACGCTTGGCATCCTCCTTAGTCTGCCCACCCTCAAGAACACAATCCTTGTATGGCCACGATAGGACAACTTCACGACTCTCAGCCAAAAAGTCACCATCTTCACTCGTAAGACCTATTTTATTCTTAAAACTTGTATAAGAGTCCGGCAGAAAACGTTTGTTCATCACAAATTTCTGAAACTTGACTTTATCAAAGACAAGCATCCCTTCAACATCCGAGAAAAAGTTCTTTTTCAGTCCTTCATGCGTCAGTAACAACCGAATAAGGTCAGGACGCAGTGCCAGTGCCGATTCAACAATTAAATTTTTGAGCAACTCTCCATTCTCACTGCAATATCTACTCTCCATACGGAGTAACTTCTCCAGTTCTTGAAATAAGTTCAAATTATTCATATCTTGATCCTTTTATTACCTAACATTACACATATTATCCCCATATTGATGGATTTGTAAGGATATTAGCAATTATACTTGACAAAACATTAACACCTAACGATTTCAATTTATCTAATACCTTACTATTCTTTTCTTCCGTGCTATCTTGAGAATTATATATTTCTTTGATCTTGTTGAAATTAGCTTCACCAATTTCACTCTTAATTGTCTCAATAACAAACATTAAATTAACCATTTGACTTTGATTTACCGTTATATTAGTTGATACAGTATTTGCTTTTAACGGTTTACAAATATCGGGATTATTTTTTAATGATTTTAGAATTCCTACCAATTTCAATATATCAGCCTGTCTTCTTACGTTATCAGA
>CDZQ01024327.1_pt1 | contig 47083 bp, 37 predicted proteins | sample 554831 | NCBI WGS metagenome assembly CDZQ01 (sample SAMEA3182112, study PRJEB8094) | gut metagenome | biome: human; feature: gut; material: Stool; isolation source: human stools | place: Canada | collected 2013-05-06 | reverse complement strand
ATGAATAAAAGATCATTTTATCTTTATAATAATTTTTATTCTTTAATGTTTTAAGAATAAATTTATAACATCTTGTACCATATCCATATACGGCATACATTTTCATTAAATTTCTTATGGATAATTTCCTTCTTTTACACATATCAATAATTTCTTCTATACATATAGGTGAAAACAAACCACAAAATGCATAAAAAATAGATGTTATATTTATTTTTTTATTTGGAACCTTATAAGCATTAAATTTTGTACAATTTATTTCCTTAACTGGTGATAAAGCAAAAAAAACTGTATCTTCTGGCATATAATTGCATTCTGACTCTAAAAATGGTTCCCCTCCAAAAGGGAATCCCGATGTAATCACTACGTTCATACAATTTCTTTCCTTATAAAATATATTTATAAATCCTAATTTAAAAGATATCCTTCATATCAATGCTGGCAAAATCCTTGAGCGGCAATTTAACCGGTTTGCCTTCTTTTTGGCTTTTATATATAGCCAAAACTACTTCAAGAGCATTTCTTCCAGCGATTGCATCTACATACGGAGTTCTATCATTTTTAATAGCGTCTATTACGTCAGCAAACAAACTGGTATGACCATTTCCATAAACATTGCTTGTAGCTTCCTTAAGATCTTTATTTTGGGCGTCTTCCTCTGTCTCATCGGCAAAGTTCCATACATCGATATTGTTGGTAGAGGTTCCGCCGATTTTAACCGTCCCATTCTCACCGAAAATATAAAGAGTCTCTTCCAAATTTTTCGGATAGACATTTGTAGTGCCCTCTATAGTTCCAATAGCGCCGTTTTTAAATTTCACGACTGCCATTCCGACATCTTCAGCCTCAAGATAATCGTGGAACTGCTGTCTTGTAGCGCCGTATATTTCTTCTATCTCATCGCCCATCATCCATCTCAAAAGATCTATTCCGTGAATGCACTGGTTCATCAAAGCGCCGCCGTCTTGAGCCCATGTACCTCTCCAGGATGCCTGATCATAATATCCGTGGTCTCTATTCCATCTGACATGGATAGAACCGTGAGAAAGCTTGCCGAAACGCCCAGCTTCCAGTGCTTTACGCAACTCCTGGATAGCTACATTAAATCTGTTCTGGTGACATGCCGAAACTTTGACATTTTTAGCTTCTGCAGCTTTTATAATCTTGTCCGCATCTTCCATGCTCATAGCCATAGGCTTTTCTATTATTACATTAACGCCTTTATCAATGCAGTAAAGGGCTACTTCTGCATGTATTCCGCTTTCTGTCGCTATGCTTGCAAGCTCAGGTTTTTCCTTTTCTATCATTTCTTTATAATCAGTATATCTTTTGATAGACCCATCACTTTGCAAGTCGAATTTTTCAAGCAAAGCATCCATTTTTTCCGGTAATGTATCGCAAACTGCCGCAATATCCAGTTTATTGTTAACTGCTGCCTTTATATGGTTGACTGCAATTCTGCCGCAGCCGATTAGTGCGTATTTCATACTATCTTCTCCTTGCTTACCAACATTTATTATACATAATATTCGTACTTCATTACTTTTTATGTTTTAGTAAACTACTTGCTGCCAATTCTGCACGTTTTTCCCAACTATTCAAAGGAATTGCATCAATCGTTTTCTTTGTCTTTTTCATAATTTCTTCTGGATTATCACGTAAATAGCTAAACAGATTCACTAAGTCACTAACATCGTTTTTTACTTTCCATCCATATCCATTTGTTACAATTTCATCTGCTACACAAAGATTACTCGATACAATTATCGGCGTACCATACCCAATAGTCTCTTTACATTTTATTGGAGAAGCAATGTTATAATATGGCTCTGATTCAATGCAGTGAATGCTTACATCTGAGTCCTGATAATATCTCCCCAATTCACGGCTTCTTTTATGAATAACTGACACTCTATCGCAAATAATATCTGCAAATTCACTGCTCTTTTCTACCCACTGTTCTTCAGGTGTACATATTATTAAAAAAACGTCTTTACATAATTTTACTGCCTCTATTAACTTCCTAATATTATATATCCCCACAATTGATCCTACATAAAAAATAGATAATTTTTTATCATTATTTTTTTTTAATTTTTTTTGCTCAATCACATCTTTATTAGGAACGCATCCTGGCGGCAACACAATCTTGTCGATATTAACATTTATTATATCCGAAAACTCCTTCGTAGGGCAAAATAAAACATTTAAGAATTTATTATATATTATCAAGTCTAATCTATATAATGGGATTGTTATGCATCGTTTATATAATGGAACCGTTTTTTTATATAAATCATACTTCCAATATATATCTCTATAGAAAAGACCTATCGGTATCGCATTTCTCTTACAACATTTAAATAATTTCAAGTCAATTAATGGATGTAGAGGAAAATGTTTTTTTTCAGATAAAAGAGTCGGTTCAGTTAAGCTTTCTGAATAAAGAAAATCATATCTTTCACCATTTTTTATTTTGTTAATCAGTTCTTTAATCTTTTTTTTCCTTTCTTTGCCATATCCAGATATTTCTTCCACATCATACCCTATTGATTTAAAAGCATTTAACATCATATAGGGTCTTACGCCTGACCCAATTGCATTTTCTTCAATTGGATGTGTATAATGATATATGCATTTTTTTTCATTCATAAAAGCAATTTCTCCTACTCACACATCATAACTAATCCTGCTATAGTTTCTTCATACTCTCTGCCGCATTCTCCGCATTTTAATCCATTTCGTAATACTGCTCCGCATTCGCACACCCATCCCATCTGTCTTGCCGGAACGCCTGCCATCAGAGCATGATCTTTAACATCCTTAGTTACCACCGCGCCGGATGCAATCATAGACCATTTTCCCAGAGTATGTCCGCATACAATCGTAGCATTTGCCCCTACAGTAGCACCGGTTTTAAGCAATGTCTTTTTATACCCTGTGCTTCCTTTCGGATACTTTGCTCTTGGCGTCAAATCATTGGTAAATACCATAGACGGACCGCAAAAAACATAGTCCTCCATTTCAACGCCTTCATATACTGACACATTATTCTGAAGTTTGCAACCGTTTCCTATCTTAACGTTATTGGAAATGTTTACATTCTGTCCTAAAGAGCAATTTTCGCCTATTTCCGCTCCCGTCTGAATGTGGCAGAAATGCCATATCTTTGTTCCTCTGCCGATTTTTACATTATCGTCTATATAACTGGATTCGTGTACGAAAAACTCTGTCATTACAGTACCTCAATATTATCTCTTATCTTTATATCTTTCATAGCGTTTCTGGTATCGAAAATCGCTTTAGCATTTGCCTGTATCATGTCATAATCCACGTTAGAATGAGCCGCAGTTATAACAACAATATCATATGCGGCAATTATCTTTTCGTCTATTCCTTCGATTCCCCTATGAATCTCACCTTTATCTTTATATTCTGCTATCCACGGGTCATAGAAATCTACATCTGCGCCGGCTTTTTTCAACTCGTCGATGACTCTGATGGCAGGACTTTCTCTGTAATCATCAATATCATTTTTATAAGCTACGCCAAGTACCAAGACTTTCGAGCCGTTGAGAGCCTTTTTATGGCAGTTAAGGATAGCCATCGCACGCTCTACGCAGTATTCCGGCATTCTGTCATTGACCATCATAGAGCTTTCAATCATGGATGTATGGAAGCCATATTCTCTCGCCTTCCATGAAAGATAATAGGGATCAAGCGGAATACAGTGACCACCCAGTCCCGGACCCGGATAAAATGCCTGGAATCCATAAGGCTTAGTCTTAGCAGCGTCAACAACCGCCCAGTAATCTATGCCCATCTTGTTGCATAATATAGCCATTTCGTTGGCAAGGCCGATATTTATATTTCTATAAGTATTTTCAAGGATCTTTTCCATTTCAGCTACAGCCGGAGACGACACTTCATATACGTCTCCTTCAAGAACTGCTCTATACATGGATGCGATAACTTCTCTCGCATCATCTCCGATAGCGCCTACAACCTTAGGCGTATTCTTCGTCTTAAATTGCTTATTGCCCGGATCTACTCTCTCAGGAGAAAATCCCAAGTAGAAATCTTCTCCGCACTTAAGTCCCGAAGACTCCAGTATAGGCTTGAGCAGCTCTTCCGTAGTTCCCGGATAAGTGGTGGATTCAAGCACTACCATGGTTCCTTTTTTCAAGTGTTTAGCTATGGCTTCAGCCGAAGAGCGCACATAACTAATATCCGGCTGCTGATGCTTGTCCAGCGGAGTAGGCACGCAAATCGCAATAAAATCCACATCCCGTACAAAACTGAAGTCTGTGGTAGCTGTAAGCATTCCTTCTTCAACAATTTTTTTGAGATCCGAGTCTACCACATCTCCGATATAGTTATGGCCTTCGTTCACCATGTCTACTTTTGCTTTTTGCACATCGAATCCTATAGTTTTAAAACCTGCCTTCGCTTTTTCTACAGCAAGGGGAAGCCCCACGTATCCAAGGCCTACAACGCCTACTGTGATTTCTTTGTTTTTTATCTTTTCAAGCAGTTCTTTTTTCATTTTACTCTCCTGATTTAATATAATCATCTATAATATCAACTATCTTTATTGCCGATTTTCCATCGCCAAAAGCATCGTTTTCTTTAATTGTTTGCTGTACTGATATTTTTTCTAAAATTTCTTTCTTATCTGGTTTTGATAATTGATTTCTGTTATCAACCATTGTCTCCGACCAAACAACATAATCAAACACAGTCACACATTGCTTCCCTGCAAAGAATGCTTCTCTCTGCAAGCCGCCGGAGTCAGTCACAATTTTTTCACAATTATTGGTCAAATACACAGACATGAGATATCCCACAGGTTGACAAAGAATAATATTTTTAAAATTGTTGTTTTTAACAACCCTCTCTGCTCTCTCTCTATTTCGAGGATGTACCGGGTACACACACTTATAATCTAAGCACTCCATAGCGCCCAGTATCTCTGTCAATGTAGCATCATCTTTTGTGTTTTCCTGTCTATGACAAGTCAAATAATAAAATTTGTCAGGAAGCAAAAGCGCATTATCATCAAATCCTGTTATCTGTTCCGGTACTTTATCTCCCACTTTTTCACTATAATACTTAAATGCATCATACATAGGATCTCCTACTATATAGGAATTTGCATCAAGTCCTTCTTTTTTGAGAAAATCCATGGCGGACGATGTACAACACAGCCTAACAGACGATACGCGATCGGTCACTATCCTATTTACCTCTTCCGGATTTGAAAGAGTCCCAAGCCGGTTGCCTGCTTCCACATGCACCACCGGAATAAGCAACTTCACTGCTGCCAATGCCGCAGCCATAGTCGAATTTGTGTCTCCATATACCAACAGTACGTCAGGTTTTTCTTTTATCAGCACTTCTTCTATAGATATAAGCATCTTACCGGTCATCTGACCGTGAGTGCCGCCGGATATTCCCAAATTATAATCCGGTTTAGGTATATCCAGCTCTTCAAAGAATATTTCGGACATGTTATAGTCATAATGCTGACCTGTATGAACAAGAATCTCTGTATGTTTTTTTCTCAGTTCTCTGGAAACTACCGCCGCTTTGATAAACTGCGGTCTGGCTCCGACTACTGTCACTATTTTCACATTAAACCTCTCTAAAATTATTTTTTCATCATTTCTGCAAATTTTTTTGATAATACATCGTAGTTAAAGTGCTCTACGACTGCTTTATGTCCGTTTTCGCCCATCTTTTTCAACTCATCTTTATCATATTTTAGGAGCGTATCAATTCCCTTTACTATATCATCAACAGAATTACCCTTGACAAATACTCCACAGTCGAATTCTGTAATATAGTTATTAGGAGCATCTACCATATATAAAATAGGTTTTCCTCCCATCATTGCATCAAAAAGCTTATTCATTGATATCCCAAACCTAACAAGCTTTTGGCTTTTTAAACCGACAAAAGATGCGTCTATATAATTAAATAAATCAGGCACGGAGTTCTTAGGTATTGGATCAAAAAAGCGTATCAGATCATATCCATGTGCCATTTTCTCCAATTCTTCCCTATCATGTCCCGGGCCTACAAATGTAAGCGCCAGATCATTTTTATTTCGCTTTTTTACAGCCTCAATTAGAGTATCAAGGTTATATGATTTATGCAAACTTCCGAAAAAGCAAAGGTTAAACAATCCATTCTGTTTATTATTTTTAAAATGCCAAACTAATTCATCAGGTATTTTATTATATTCCTCCCACTCTTCCAATACGATGCCATTAGTAACAACTTGGAATTTATCAGCCGACATACCATGTTCAACAAAATAATCTTTTGCCGCAGGCAATAATGATACAACTATATCGCAATTTTTACAAAATGAGTTTTCTCCAATCTGCATAACTTTGATAAATGGGTGTTTTGGAGACATTCCTCCTATTTCAATAGGACTCAAAGGCCACATATCATGCACCTCATGTATCAACTTGACTTTTTTCTTTGACTTCTTTCTTATACGCTGACCTACAAAAGTATCAAGAGGATATGTAGACGAACAGATAACCACATCCGGCTCTATTTCATTAATGAGTTTTTCTGCATGAATCCAAAGCTTAGATACAAACTGCGCCATAGTAATCGCTCTGCTTGCTCCATTGCCCTCATAAGTCCTAGTCTTTATCCAATGATAATTTATTCCATCTATTACTTCTGTCTGAAAATCTTGAATAACATCAGGATTTTTTCTTCTCAAATGAGAATAGCTGGCTGCTATAATGTCCACTCTATGCCCCATCTTTACCCACTCACGCGCAAGGTAGTACGGCCTGAACTCCATTCCCATGTCAGGTGAACCGGCATAATGATTTATAAGCAATATATTCAATTTAGCTGGTCCTCCTTCATTTAATAACGCTTATCACAGTCTGAAACATCAGCTTGATATCTCCGAAAAAACTGAAATTTTCTATATATTCCAAATTGTACTTCATTTTTTCCGGCAAAACGCATTGTACATAAGCCTCATCGACACTTTGCCCTGCAGCAGTATGCTCCGCTATAATCTCATCCTCATCCTTATATTTAATGCTGGCTAAAGATGTAACCCCTGCCGGCAGCAGAAGAGTCGCCATCATCTCATCACTGTATTGCTCTACATATTTAGCCACTTCCGGGCGCGTACCAACGAAACTCATATCTCCCTTCACTATATTCAACAATTGAGGGAGCTCGTCCAATCTGACTTTTCTTATCTTTTCCCCTACCTTAGTTATCCTCGGATCTTTATCTATAGTGACTAGCGATCCTATTTTATCCGCGTTCTGAACCATTGTTCTGAACTTGAATATCCGAAATCTCCGTCCTCCTGTAGTGATTCTATCTTGCCTGTAGAATACAGGTCCCTCAGAGTCCAACTTTATCAAAATAGCCAATATCAAAAGTATCGGTGATATTATTACTACCATTATAAGAGAAACGATAAAGTCAAAAGCTCTTTTTAGGAAAAGGCTGATTTTTTTCTTTTGTAAAATGCTATAATATTTTCTTACCGGTTCAATCTTCATTTCCTCCGGCAAAGAATCCCACTTTGGCAATATCAAATTCTGTACTCCTTCAGCACATCTTGCGAAGTTTTTATTATATATTCCACTTCCTCATCGGTTAGCCTGCTGTACAGAGGCAACGTGATTTCATTCTTATACATTTCAAAGGCATTGGGATAATCCTTTATATCAAAGCCCATATTCTTGTAAGCAGTCATCATAGGCAAAGGCTTGTAGTGAACATTGGTTGCAACTCCCGCTGCCGCGAACTTTTCAATTAATTCATTACGTTTTTGTTCGTCTATATCAGCTACACGCACAAAGTACAGATGACCGCTTGACTTATGTCCGTCATGCTCATTATCGCTGCTCGCATGATTCAGCACCTGTACATTGTAGCCGCTCAAAACTTCATTATATGCTCTGATGATCTCATGCCTTCTCTCAAGCATGCCTTCGTATCGTTCCAGCTGTGCCAATCCTATGGCTGCCTGAATATCCGTCATATTGCATTTATAGGCAGGATATATTATATCATATTCCCACATTCCCGGTTTATTTTTGTTTAGCGCATCCTTAGTTTGTCCGTGAAGGGAAAGGTTCATGTATTGCTTGTAAAGTTGGTCATCGTCTATAAACTCTCTGCTCTTCCAAGTTACAGCGCCGCCTTCTGCTGTGGTCAAGTTCTTTACCGCATGGAAAGAAAAACATGTGAAATCAGCAAATTGTCCTGATCTGCGTCCACCCTTCAGTGCTCCAAAGCCATGAGCGCTGTCCGCCACTATTATGAGTCTGCCAAAGCCCTTCTGTATGTCGTTGCCAGGTCTGAACTTATCTTTGTTTCTTTCAGCCAACTTCAGAATCTTATCATAGTCACATATTATCCCGGCTAGATCTACAGGCATAATAGCTTTAGTCTTTTCTGTAACAAGGCGATCAAGATTGTCGTAATCCATCTCATGTCTTCCCTTGGCCACATCTGCGATGATCGGCTTTGCACCTACATGGCAGATTACGCTGCAAGTAGCAGTATATGTGTACGCAGGCACAATAACTTCGTCGCCCTCTCCTATGCCGAGAACCCTCAAAGTCATCTCCATAGCTGCAGTAGCAGAATTGAGGCATACTGCTTTTTCATTTCCGATGTACTCAGCCAGCTTCTTTTCAAATTCTTTGGTCTTTGGACCGGTAGTAATCCATCCTGAGCTCAGCGCATCGGATACAAGCTCTATTTCTTTATCTGTAATGTCAGGTGGCGAAAATGGTATGTTCATGTTACCTTTAAACTCCCTATTCATATCATTAATTATCCGTAATCCTGTACGTCCCGCATACGTCTTCTATCATTTCCTTAATGTGATTGCCGTTTTCAAAGCTGGCTTTAATTAAAGCGTCCAGCTTGTGGAAAAAGGCTTCCTCATCGAATCTGATAGGCTTACCCACATATATCATATTGTTATCGGTCTTTTCGAGACCTTCTTCATCCATCAATATTTCCTCGAACAGCTTTTCACCGGGTCTGAGTCCGGTTATTTCAATCTTTATATCTTCATGAGGTCTGTAGCCGTTAAGCCTTATTAAGTTTTCCGCCAGCTCATATATTCTGACAGGTTTGCCCATATCCAGCACAAATATCTCTCCGCCCTTGGCGTACAAGCCGGCTTGGAGTACCAGGGAAACAGCCTCCGGTATGGTCATGAAAAATCTCGTTATATCTTTATGAGTTACCGTCACCGGCCCCCCTTCCTTTATCTGTTTAACGAATAACGGTATCACAGAGCCATTACTTCCAAGGACATTTCCGAATCGTACAGCCACATATCTGGTGCATTGCGATTTTCTGGTATAAGCCTGTACCAGCATTTCGCATATCCTCTTTGTGGCTCCCATAACGTTGGTTGGTCTGACGGCTTTGTCTGTTGAAATTAAGATAAAGTTCTCCACTCCGTATTTGTCAGCCATCTCTACTGCATTAAGCGTGCCCAGACAATTGTTTTTCACCGCTTCGTTAGGCGATTTTTCCATCAGCGGCACGTGTTTATGGGCAGCGGCATGGTAAACAATGTTAGGCCTGTATTTTTTAAATACTGCCTCCATTCTGTCTCTGTCTCTTACAGAACCGATTAAAACTGAAATATTGGCATAAGGGAAATGTCTTTCAATTTCCATCTGAATATCATAAGCATTGTTTTCATATATATCGAAAATCACCAGTTTTTCCGGTCCGTAGCTCACTATCTGTCTTACCAGCTCAGAGCCTATAGAGCCGCCCCCACCTGTAACCAATACAGTCTTGTTATTGATAAAGTCTCCGATTCCGTCTTGATCCACTTTAACCGGTTCTCTGCCAAGCAAATCCTCATATCTTACAGGTCTGACCTCCTTTGCCAAAGACGAGGTTAAGCTTTTAGAAACTGACGGTAGTATTTTCACTGTTTTGCCGCTTTCCTGGCATTTCTTGATTATTTCTTTAGTAGCTTCGACACCGGCAGACGGTATAGCGATTATTATTTCGTCTATTTTATATTTGTCTACATTAGTCTCTATATCATCTCTGCCTCCCACTATAGGAACATCAAGGAGGTATTTATTTTTTTTATTTTTATTATCATCTATGGCGCATACTATTTCCGTACCTGCCTTGGCAGCTCTGAATTCTTTAATCAAAATAGCTGCCGCTGAGCCTGCTCCTATGACCATTACCCTATTGGTGATCTTACGATTATTGTGAGGACTTCCTACTGATTTGAGCACTGCCTTTGCAAAACGTGTACATACAAAAAGTACTGTCATAATACCGAAGCTCAGCGGGAAGTAGCTTCGCGGCATGGAAATCTGCATGAACATGTGATAGCACACAAAAAATGCCTCAATTACAATCGATGCTTTAATTATAGAAAAAAGCTCGCTGGATGAAGCATAAGTCCATACTCTGTTGTACAACCTGAAAACAGCCATAACACATATAGTTATGGCAAAATATACGGGCATGCTTTTCATAACGCCCGTCAGATACCCTTCCGGTATCGACGAAATATCAAACCTCAGCACTAAGGCACAAAGCGTACTGAATGCTACGCAGCATATATCGAGTACTGCCAGCAGAAAAATCCGGAATTTCTTCCCACTAAAAAAGTCCATTATATTTCCTCAGTTTTTGCACCCCCCCGCAGGATTTTTAATCGGAGGGAAAATATTGCATATTTTTACAATTCTATTGTAATATATCTATCTACAAAATTCAACTGTTTATGACAAAAAAACTAGTAGCACATTCTTCCGTATTTATTCACCTTTTAAAGCTTCTTTTCTCTTGTTTTCTTATTATTCTCTTTTTTGCATAAAATATAAGGCAAAATCAATGATGCAACTTGCCCTGCAACGTCTTTTCTTATTTTTTATTCCTGTTCCTTACGAACCACATTGTCTGCATACAATCTGCTTATCTCCCTTAAATCCCTAAGCTGCTTTCTGGTGCATCCATGTAATATTGACATAATATCATCGCATGTTCTTTTAGCTTCCTCATCCTTATCAGCATCATATACATTTCCTGTAAGAATATAATCTGCAGTCACACCCAGTGCTTGCTTCATTAAAAACAATGTTTTAATAGACATCCCTTTATTACCATATTCCACATCAGCAATAAACTGGGATGAAACATCTACCATCTCAGCAAGTACTTCCCTGGTAAGGCCTTTGGAATCCCTTATTGTTCTTATTCTTCTGCCTATTTCTTTCTGGTTTAGTTCTTTTAAATTCTTATTCATTTTTTCCTCCTTTGTTCGACGAAAACGCTAAGACATAATTGCTTCACTTTTAAACTAATATTTTTATCTCATTAACTGAATAAACTTTCAGTTCAATTCATGTAACTTTCAGACTAAAATGTCGAATTATGTCGAAATTTTGCATAAATTTCCTTTTTTCCCAAAAAATCAAAACTTTCCATACTCATCCAAACGGCATGGAAAGTTTAGATTTCAATATTAAACTATCATAATAGTACAAATATGTCGCTTTTTTACATGAATGCCGAATCAAAATCACGCGGCGGCCGAAACATTGCCTGCTCCTGCATTCCCACTTGTTCCAGAGCTTCCTGAGTCTTGACCGGAATTAGAGGAATCTGTCGGATTTGAAGGTTCCTCAGGATTTGACGGTTCTGTCGGCGTATCTGGTGTTTCCGGCTCTGTCGGTGTATCTGGAGTCGAAGGTTCTTCCGGGTCTGATGGCTGGCTTGGAGTATCAGGCGCATCAGGTGTCGACGGTTCTGCCGGCGTTTCCTGCTCTGTATCTTCATCAGGAGTTGTCGATGTGTCATTGTCCTCATTCGGTTTTAATTCCGTTTCTTCCTCCGTAAGCTCATTAGACTGTCTTGCAGCTTCTATATTCTGTGCAATAGCAGAACTGATGCTGCTTACAGTTGAAGATATTGCATAGTCCTCCTGCTCAAAGAATTCCTGGTGCAATTGAATTACGTTATCAGCCAAATTAGACGGGAACACATAAGAAGTTCCGCCTATATAACCGGTGCTGATGTTATAAGGCCATCCTGTAGTATCCACTATATTATACTGAGGCAATCTAATAGCCAGACCCAAAATATCGTTCCTTGAAAGATTGGTTCTTACCTGCGGAGTCATCATCTTTATGATGTCAGTCAAGTCATTAAATGACATATCTTTCATTTTATCCATAACCAAGGAGATAACTGTTTGCATTCTTTCTGTACGCTTGAAATCATCTCCCACGCCTTTTCTTATTCTTCCATATGACACAGCTTGAACTCCTTCAAGAGTCTGAACTCCTGCTTCTTCAACAAGCTGGTAATCATCGCATCCTATGTTTTCTGCAGTCTCTATAGTATATTTATTTAATTCGCTTATCTCGTAATCTTGAACGTCTACTTCTATCCCTCCGACAGCATCCACCAAGTCAGCGACGGCTTTAAAGTTCACGACTACATAATTGCTTATATTCAAATCCATTGCCTGATTTAAAGTCTTCATAGTCAATTCCGGCCCGCCGTAAAAACAAGCATGGGTAATTTTATCATAAGTAGACGTATCTCCCATCTTTAAGTAGGTGTCCCTGTATACGGAAAGAAGCTTCACGTCACTGGTCTCTTCATTGATGCTGACCATCATTATGGCGTCGCTGCGGGTTTCATCGAAGTTGTCCATATCACGGCTGTCCACTCCAAGAAGTAAAATGTTATAATATCCGTCTACGGCTGTAAGCGAAAGGTCATAGTCCTCAGGAGTAGGCTCGTGTATTTCTTCAAAGATAGAGTTAAAATAAGCATATGCGATGATCCCACCTGCAATTAAAATCACCAATAACGCTATTACAGATATAAAAACAACTTTTTTCCACGTTTTTAGCCCTGTAAACCAATTCTTAAAACGCTTAAATATATTTTTTTCTTTGACACCTGCCGAAGAGAGGTCTGTATCATTGACATCGTCCGCATTATTATTTTTCTTTTCGGCATTATCTTCCGATTTAATTTCCTCGGAAGCCTGTTTTTTACGTTCTATTCTACTCATCAGCAATTTTCCTTTGTTAACAAACTTTATACAAAAAAACAATTTACGAGACAATAGTTTATCATATTACCAGTATTTTGTAAAGAAATGGCGTACTTGTCTAATGTGCGAAATTAATTTTTATTTTTTAGAAGATCTCTTATCTCTGTCAGCAGTTTGACATCTTCAGACGGTTCAGCCGGCGCTTTTTCGACAGGCTCAGTATCAGGTTCTGATTTGCGCCTGAATGAGTTGAAAAGTTTCATTATCGAAAAAATAACCAATGCTGTAAGCAGGAAAGTTATTACAGCTTGAATAAAATTTCCTATCATGATGTTGGCGCCGCCAAAAGAAACGGATATGCCGGTAAAATTGATACCGCCCAAAATTATTCCTAAAAGAGGAGTTATTACATCTCCCACCAGAGAGTTGACAATTGACGTAAAGGCTCCGCCTATGATTATTCCGACAGCCATGCTCATCACGTCACCCTTTGCGATAAATTCTTTAAATTCACTGATAAATTTCTTCATAATATGTATCCTTTATATATCTTTTTCTATACACTATCTTTTGTATTCCGCCTGGGATTTTCGATTATTTCACAGCGGTTTTGTTAAAGCAGCTTTGAGTCTGACAGGAGGAACTACTGCTTTGCTAAAGCAATTCCAACTCTTTTTCTATTCTGCTCCAAGGGAAACCTATCACGGTATCATAGTCGCCTTCTATTTTTTCCGTATATCGGGCAAAATGACCTTGTATGGCGTAACCGCCCGCTTTATCATAAGCCTCATCAGAATTCAAATAATCCAAGAGTTCTTCATCGCTATAGTCTTTAAAATAGACCTTTGTAACTTCTGCAAAGACCCTTGCATTGGATTTTCCTGCTTCCACCAGTGCTACGCCTGTCGCTACATAGTGATACGTGTTTCTAAGAGCAGAAAGCATTCTGAAACCATCTTCCTTATCTATAGGTTTTCCCATTATTTCATCTTTATATACGACCGTATCGGCCGCTATTATTACAGAGTTTTCGGGTAGTTCAGAAAGATGGGCATGCTCCACAGCCTTGGCCTTCTTCAAAGCCAGAAACATTACGGTTTCTGTCATTCCTCCTATTGCAGGCAAGTTTTCTTCAATTTTTGCAGGAATAATCAACGGCTCTATGCCATGAGCCCTCATCATAGATATACGGCGCGGCGAGCCGGAAGCTAACACGTATTTTCTGTTTTTCATTTTGTCATCCTTAGAAAGAAGTTTGTTATATTATCGCATAATTTTTTAAAAATGGAAATACTAAAATTGAAAATGAAAAGAAGGGGCAGAGAGTTATGACAGCAGAAAAAGGACAAAATACGCGGCCGGATAAAAAAGAAATAGCTAAGGCCTATGGGAAATATGCAAAACAGTTTACTCCTAAACCAAAATATTTTTCTAACAGTCTGAAGGCTTTTATCGTAGGAGGCTCACTTTGCACTTTAGCTTTGTGGTATCAAAATACTTTGCAGGAAATGGGTGTGCCGGAAAAAGATGCCGGAGTATTTGTAACAGTTACATTGGTAATGCTTGCACAGCTCTTGACAGGTATTGGAGTGTTTGATGTTATAGCGCAATTTGCCGGCGCCGGGGTGATCGTACCAATAACAGGCTTTGCCAATTCCATGGTAGCCCCTGCAATTGAATATAAAAAAGAAGGCCCTGTACTTGGTGTGGGCGCCAACATGTTTAAGGTGGCAGGGCCTGTATTGGTGTGCGGAATCGCTGCAGGAACAGTGGTGGGAATAATATATTGGCTTATAGAAAAGTTCTAGGAGGAACAGATGATATATAAAAAGAAAGGGAGACAATCTGTCATTTTTGAGGAAAAACCTTTGATAAGAGGCAGAGGAACAGTAGTAGGCGAAAAAGAAGGTCAAGGACCGCTGGCTAAAAATTTTGACATAATTTTAAAAGAAGATATGTATGGTGAAAAATCCTGGGAAAAAGCCGAAAGTAAAATGCTGAAGGAAGCTATGAAAAAAGCCGTAAGCCGTGCGGGAATAACAGAGAAAGATATAGATATAATGCTGAGCGGAGACCTTTTGAATCAGCTGATGTCTTCTTCGTTTATGGCCAGAGATATGCATATCCCTTTCCTGGGATTGTACGGAGCCTGCTCCACCATGACAGAATCTTTAGTCTTAGGTTCTATGCTCATCGATGGAGGCTTTGCGAAAAACGTACTCGTAGGTGCTTCAAGTCATTTTTGCACTGCCGAAAGACAATTCAGGATGCCTGTGGAACACGGCAATCAAAGACCGCCTTCTGCCCAGTGGACAGCTACAGCTGCGGGAGGCGTAGTGGTTTCTGCTGCTTCTGAAGTAGACTCAGATGATAATTTATCAGGATGTATGACGGATAGACTTGGGAGCCGGATACGAGTTGAGTCAGCCACTGTAGGAAAAGTTATAGATGCCGGAATTAAAGATTCTAATCAAATGGGTGCAGCTATGGCGCCGGCTGCTGTAGATACGCTTTTAAATCATTTGGAAGATATGGACAGAAATCTGGACTATTATGATTTGGCAGTTACGGGAGATCTGGGATTTATCGGCAAAGATATAATGATGGATTTGCTGGCTGACGCCGGACTCGACAAAAAAATGCTCTTTTCTCATTATGACGATTGCGGTACTATGCTGTTTTCCAAAGAGCAAGACGTTCATGGAGGCGGCAGTGGATGTGGCTGTTCTGCATCGGTGTTTGCAGGGTATTTGCTGAAAGAGATGGAAAAAGGCAAAATAAAGAGGCTTTTGCTCATGTCCACAGGGGCTATGCTGTCCACCATATCTCCTCTTCAAGGAGAAAGCATACCGGGCATAGCTCATGCTGTATCATTGGAGGTGGAATAAAACATGGAATATTTGTGGGCGTTTATAATAGGAGGAATCATATGCGTTATTGGTCAAATTTTAATGGACGCCACAACGCTTACCGCTCCCAGGATATTGGTAATATTCGTGGTTTCGGGAGTAGTTCTGCAAGCTCTCGGTCTGTATCAGCCTATAGTAGATTTGGCAGGAAACGGCGCCACAGTGCCTCTGCCCGGTTTCGGATATTCCCTTGCCAAAGGCGCCATGGAAGGAGCCAAAGAAGGATTTTTGCCGGCTATAACAGGACCCATCGAAGCAACAGCTGCTGGCATAGGAATCGCTTTGACTTTCGGATATATAGTCGCTTTAATATTCAATCCCAAATCACCTAAAAAGTAGTATGACTCGAAGGGATAAGAAAAACTTTTACTTTTGCTGACAATAACTTTGCAAGGATGAACAAAATCTTCCGCAAGTTATTTCATATACAAGGGGCTGCCTGCGTTGATAATAGGCAGCCCCTGTGATTCTCCGGCGCTGAAGTGATGTACAATTGAAAAATTCAGAACGATTCACTCAGGCATGGCATAACAGATTAAAAGCAAGAACATAGAATTGGTAAGCCTGCCGGGGCATCTTGAAGTCAAAAGCCCCTCGTATAAGCAAAGAACAATTTTGTTTTCTGTTTTAGCTTTGACTACACTAAAACCACCCTTCTGATAGAAGAGGCGGTTCAGGCTGCAGACACCCCCCATCCGTCAGTATGCCCAGAGCATACGTGATTATTTGATGCGGTGGGCGCAATGAACTGCTGTAAAAAAATCATGATTTTTAAAAAAATTACATCTGCAGTGTCCGAATCCGTGTCGAATTCCGTCGAAATCCAGTCTCGGCTGACTTTTTCTTGTAAATCTTGAAAAAATGTCAGTCAAATCATCGATTTTGCTGACATTTTTCCTGGTTTTCTCTATTTTTTACATTTTTGAGGTATTATCCACCCCTCATAATTCCATTTTATGGAAATTCGCTGACAAAATTTCAAAAATAAACAAATTTTATCAGCGCCGGAAGATCATACAATCTGTCCGGGGTTTGTCTATGGTCTGAAACGCTCCTGTGTCTTCGCAAGCCACAAAGTCTAAATTGCAATCTACCAAGCAGCTACGCAGCCATCGCCTCTGGGCTCGGTTCCGCCTGCTAAAGTTCCATCTTCAGTACGCCAGATTATCTGTCCTCTGCCAAAGTCCAAGAAAGTAGGCGCAACCTTTACATCATGTCCCTTTCTAATCAACTCTTCAGTAGCTGCGTAAGGGAATCCTCGCTCTACCCAGATTTCCTTATCGCCAACCCATTGCCACCTAGGCGCATCCAAAGCCTCTTGAGGATTAAGATGAAAATCAACGGTATTCATCACCACCTGCAAGTGCCCCTGAGGCTGCATGAAAGCTCCCATGACTCCGAAAGGTCCCACTGCTTTTCCATCTTTACTAAGGAATGACGGTATTATAGTATGGTAGGACTTCTTTCCCGGTCCTATACAGTTCTCCATAGTCTCATCAAGGCTAAAATTTGCACCTCTGTTTTGCATACAAATTCCTGTGTCCGGAATCACCACGCCGGAGCCAAAGCTCCAATAACAGCTCTGAATGAAAGAAACCATATTTCCCTCATCATCGGCAGTACACAAGTACACAGTCCCTCCTTTATCCGGTTTCCCCGGATAAGGAGTCAGCGCTTTCTCACCTATCAGAGCTCGCCTCTTAGCCGCATATTCTTCAGAAAGCAGCTGTTCCACGGAAACCTTCATGTATCTCGGATCAGCCACATACCTTTTGCCGTCGGCAAAAGCCAGCTTCATGGCTTCTATCTGCTTATGATATGTATCCGCACAATCACGGCTTTTAAAGTCCATTTTGTTCAATATATTAAGAGCCATCAAAGCCACGATACCCTGTCCGTTAGGCGGAATTTCCCATACATCATAGCCCTTGTAATTTACTTTTATAGGATCTACCCATTCCGGTGCAAAGGCAGAAAGGTCCTCCTTGCGCATATATCCTCCCTGCTCCTCACAAAAATTTGAAATTTTTTCGGCAAGTTCCCCGGAATAGAAGGCTCTGCCATGGCTTTCGGCAATTTTCTTTAAAGTATCGGCCAGTTTTTGAGATTTCCATATTTCTCCCGCTCTTGGGGCTCTGCCCAAAGGAGCGAATACTTTAAACCACTCTTCTGCCCACCCTTTAAGTTTGCAGCCTGTTTGCGACTCACCGCAAAAGTTTTCGGCATTATCCCTAAATTCCTTTTTAAATTGCTCATAACATTCATTCCACATATATGCAGTCACCGGAGAAACGGGGAATCCGTCTTTGGCGTACCCGATGGCCGGCTCAAACAGCTGTTCAAAAGGAAGCCTGCCAAATCTATCAGAAAGAGCTGCCCAAGAAGCTACAGCGCCGGGAACAGTCATAGGTATCATTCCGTATTCCGGTATAACTTCAAACCCTTGCCTCTTTATATCCGAAGCATCGGCCAGCATAGGCGCCGGGCCGCTGCCGTTAAGCCCATGAAGTTTGTCGCCGCTCCATACGAGAGCAAATGCGTCTGAGCCTATGCTGTTGGACATAGGTTCCACTACGGTAAGGCATATAGCGGTAGCGACAGCTGCGTCGATGGCATTGCCTCCTTTTTTCAGCATATCGAGTCCCGCCTGAGCTGCTAAATGCTGCGAGGTGCAAACCATTCCTTTTGAACCATAAGCAACGCTTCGTCTGGAGGGGTACTCGTACTTAAACGCATCAAAATTCATACAAATTTCCTCATCTTTCATGATTATTCAAACTTATCTTTCATATTCCTTAGGATTAAATTTTTCAAAGATCGGAGCCGCTCCAGTTGCCTCAGCTTTCTTCAGATCATCAAAAGACCTTATGGTCCAGAAAAATTTAGCCCCTGTATATTTTTTAAAAGCTTTTGTATCCCTATCTTCAAATTTATATGCCACAAAATCAGGCTTACCCAAAATATTAACCCACAAATTTTTCAGCAGGAAATCCGCCAAAGGAGACATTGGAAATCCCCCTTTTTTTAGGGCACCGGCCAGCTGTCCCCTAACGACCTCAGGGCGATTTTTCCTAAGCCACATTACAGCGCTTGGATTAAAAGATTCCACACAATACATCCCCTTGTATTTATCCAAAGCCTCAAAAGTACGCCTGCAAAGGGCTTCCTCATTGCCGCCTTCCACCTTAAGTTCCACCACCAGCGGCACAAGACCGTCTACCAATTTCAGCACCTCTTCAAAAGCAGGAATCGATTCCTCGCTTTCCTCCAAAGGATACCGTTTAGCTTCTTCCAAAGTCATTTCTTCTATTAAAAAGTCAACTCCGCAAGTTCTCTTAAGGCTGGCATCATGTATCACTGCCAGCTTATTATCCTTGGTAAGATGAACGTCCAGTTCGATGCCAAAGCCCTCCAGCATGGCCCGTTTAAAAGCTGCCATGGAATTTTCCGGTATTTTCGGTTTATCATGAAATCCCCTATGAGCGTATCTGTGTTTTAAAAGTTTCTTGATCAAATCACTTTTTTTCATCTAAAATCCCCTTGAAATAAAAATCTCTTTGCGGTTAAATCCTATCGTGTCGTTAATAGCGCATCGTTAATCTCAAGGCCGCTAATCATCTATATCGAAAGCCTCCAGCTTGCTCTTAAGCTGTTCAGGCTTGCTGTCCCCGTGTTTTACCATCAACATAGTGCAAAAGGCTACAGCAGAGAAAATTGCTGCATATGGGAATAGGGTCCAGTATCCGACATTTTCCAAGAAAAACCCGGAAAGCACCGGGGTAAGTACCTGCGCTGCCATAGAGAAAGTATAATACATACCTGTAAATCTGCCTATATCGCTGCCCCTGCACATTTCCACCACCATAGGATAGGAATTGACATTTATAGACGCCCAAGCCACACCCACAAGGAAGAACATTATATTTATCGCAAAATTAGGTTTTTCAAACAGCAATCCTGAAAGAAAACTTATAGACAGAAGCGCCACCCCGAAGAGTATAACTTTTTTTCGTCCCAGTTTGCTGGAAATAACGCCTACAGGTATAAATGAAACCAATGCTCCTACGGAAGCCACCATCAATGCTCCTGCAAAAGAGCCTCCTTCCATGCCCCACATCTCTGTAGCGTATTTAGAAAAGGCTGTGGTGACCGCATTATATGCCATATACCAAAGAGCTACCGACAGCAGCAAAAATACAAGGCTCTTTCTCACATCTTTAGGAAGCCTGCTCTTGGCGCTTTCACTGTTAGTTTGATCCTTTTCATCTTCATCGTCATATATGCCCCATTGTTTTTCTGTTTCTATTCTCTCTGCAACCATTTTGTTTTCATCAACTTTAAATAGGATTATCAGAAGAGAAATCACCATTATAACAGCTATAGCGATAAATACCGGTTCGTAATCCGGAGTCCTGCCTTCTCCTACTAAAACCATTATAAGCCCCAAAGCGATGATTATTCCTATGGCTCCCATTAAATTGATGATGGCGTTCCCCTTTGATCTGAGCGGTTTAGGAGTTACATCAGGCATGAGAGAAACTGCCGGAGAACGAAATATGCTCATTGATATCAGAGTCATAAGAAGAGCCACAATGAAGAATGGCAAATTTCTGCTGTTGGCTGCGGCAGGTAAAAGCAGCATAAAAATTACTGCCAATATGGTCCCTACAAAAATAAACGGCGTCCTCTTTCCTCTTTTATGGCTTATCTTATCTGACCAAGCGCCGAATATAGGCAGCATTATAAGAGCAAATATATTATCCAGTGCCATTATGGCGCCTGACAAAGTATCGCCTATTTCAAAGAAATATTTAAGTATTAGCGGTACAATATTGTCGTACACCTGCCAGAAAGCGCTTATGGCCAAAAAAGCGAATCCGACTATAACTGTTTTTTTGTTATCAAGTTTCATATTTAATTCTCCTCAATAATTCCTTTATATCCTTCATAACGTATGTAGGCTTGACTGAAGATTTTTCCATGTCTTCCAGAGTCCCCTCTCCGCTGAGAACAAAACATGTATCTATTTCAGCGTTAAATCCACAGGCAATATCTGTATAAAGCCTGTCTCCTACCAGCAAAGTTTCCTCTTTAGAAACGCCAGCTTGTTCCAAAGCCATCAACGCAATATCCGCTTTCGGTTTTCCTATAAAATGCGGCTTTCTCTTGCTGGCGTGCTCAAGCATCTGGCAAATGGCACCGCAATCAGGCACAAAGCCCCATTCTGTAGGGCACACCCAATCAGGATTGGTAGCAAAGTAATCTACACCCTGTTTCAAAAGGAAACATGCATCCTCCAGTTTTCCATAATTAAGCTCCCTATCATAGCCGACCAGCAATATATCTATCCCGGGCGTTAATTCTTCGGTTACCCTAAATCCCTCTTCTGACATCTGCCGGCATAGAGATTTTGTACCAAGCACATACATTTTCTTCGTTCTATACGTACTCTCGTATTTCTTCTTCAATATGGCAGCAGTGGCGTCGACTGACGTAAAAAAATCTTCCGTAGCAGTCTCAACACCTAGAGAACGAAGCTTTTTTACATAATCCGCCTTACTTTTTGATGAGTTATTAGTTAAAAATATGTACCTTCCTCCCGCCTCCTTCACATAGGACAAAAAATCCTTCGTTCCATCAAAAAGGTCATTTCCAAGATATATTGTACCATCCATATCAAGTAAGAAAAGTTTTTTGTTTATTAATTCCATATTACGATTATAAAGAAAAGCCGGCGTCATGTAAAGATTGCTGCACATATCACATGATCTTTTTCAGTATTATAGGCGTAATTATAGTTGTGGCAATTACCACCAGCACTATCGGAGGAAACAGCGCTGCGCTCATCAGACCCATGGCGTATCCCTTCTGAGCTACTATCAGAGCCACCTCACCTCTTGAAACCATGCCCACGCCTACTTGTAAGGATTCTCGCCTGCTAAATCCGCAAATCTTAGCCCCCAGACCGCAGCCGGCTATCTTGGTCAAAATAGCTATGATCAGCAATATCAAAGAAAATATAAGCATCGATTCTGTAAGTCCGCTTAACTCCACTTTGAGGCCTACGCTGGCAAAGAATATGGGAGAGAAGAACAGATAAGAAGGTCTTCTTACCTTATCCTCAACTTCATCTTTTATCTGATGTTTGGACAGGAAAAGTCCCAAAAGATATGCGCCGGTAATGTCTGCTACACCAAAGAAATATTCTGACGCGAAAGCTATCAAAAGGCATGCTGCCACCATGTACGTGGTGATTCTTCGCTTTCTGGCATTGGCATCTATGATTTTCTTATACTTTTTCAGCATCAATCCGATAATTGCCATAAGCAGCAGATAAACAGCTATTTTTAAAAGCACCAGTGAAACAGAAACCTCTTCGTCCTGCATGCTTGAGACTATCGTTAATATTATAATTCCTATTATATCATCTATAACGGCTGCTCCCAAAATAGCATTCCCTACTTTTCCCTCTAATTTACCCATTTCTCTAAGCGCTTCCACCGTTATGCTCACCGATGTGGCCGTAAGGACTACCCCGACGAATACAGCGTGCAATATAGCCTCAAAGGAGGTTTGGCCTGCTTCAAAGAAAAAGTAAAAGCATGCCGTTCCGCCTATAAGAGGCAGCAAAACACCTATAGTTGCTATCACGATGCATGCAACGCTGTTCTTTTTTATTTCGTTTATATCGGTATCCAGCCCCGCGGTAAACATAAGCAGTATAACGCCGATTTCCGCCGTATAAGTGATAAATTCAGTTTCTTCTATAAGTCCAAGTCCTGACGGTCCTACCAAAACGCCTGCCAACAATGCTCCTACCACCTGCGGCATGCTCACTTTTTCAGTCAAGTCACCTAAAATTTTAGTAGACAGCATTATTATCGCAACGCTGACCAAATACCCGTAATCTTCCATAATCGTCCTCTTATATATATTTCCTCAAATAATATCTGAGCGTCTCTTCCCATTTTTCAGATGTATCAGCTCTTTTTACCATGCCTCTTATCTGGTCAAGATAATTTTCCGGCAGCATAGGCATCTCATCGTAATCCACGTTGACGCACATGCGTCTTGCCAGTTGAAACTCTTTTTTCTGCTGGTCGGAAAGATTTAAGAATCCGTCTATATAGTCTAACATTTTCTTCTTATCCTTATTCACAAAGCCCTCCAGCTGAGGCAACAAGTTGATTATATGATCGCTGATGACATATGTATCTGTCCCTTCAAGACAGCTTATGAAAGTTCTTATCTCTTCAACTTTTTCCAAATCACTGCATTCTTCATAATCAGAATTCTTGGAAATATCCCACATAGGCGAGCCCGGTTTAACGACAAAAGTCCTTATCCTGACAAAATCAGGCGCTATCTTGTTTACCACGTCAGCCGTCTCTATGGCGTTTCTTTGGCTTAAAGCTCTTCCTCCCGCTCCCGGCATGTAAAAAACGTTATATGTTATCCCGGCTTCCTTTATCTTACGGCCGCAATCTATCTGCTGGGATCGCACAGAACCCTTATTTAAAAGTTTAAGCACATCATCACAGCCGCTTTCAAATCCGGAATGCAGCATGTTGAGTCCTGCCTCTTTCAAATCCATAAAGTCCTGCAAGCTCATCTTAGTTAAAGTATCTGCCCTGCCGTAGCAGGATACGGTTTCTATGGAAGGGATTTTTTCCTTCAAGTACTTTAAAGCTTGGCACAGGTCATCCTTTTTCATAATCATAGTATTGGCATCCTGCAAAAATACCGTTTTCATTTTGTCATGGATTATCCAATTTAACACCATGTAATAACAATGCTTTTCTTCCCTGGTTACCGACGAAGATATGTCTCCCATACGCTTTACTGTGCGTGGATCGTTGCTGCTCAATCTTTCTAAGATCAAGTCTCTGTAAAAGCACACAACGTCTATATCTTCCTTGATTTCATCTACGGTTCTTATCTTGAATCTGCCTCCTCTGTATAGAGTACAGAAATTGCATCTATTCCACGGGCAGTTTTCCGTCCACCTCAGCAGCAGACTGGACGCGTGAAAAGGCGGCCTTATATTGCCTATCTCAAATGTTTTTTTACCCATAATATTCAATATTCCTTATAATTGCCAACCGCGCGATAATCGTCATCAAAACAAAAGGGCGCCAAAACGCGCCCTTCAATTATATATGATATTTATTTTGTTGCAGCGTCGTAAAGCTCTTCTGCGTTGTCCCACTCAGCAATGATCTCAGGAATTACCTTGTACAGGTCTCCTACGATAGCGTAGTCGGCAACTTCCATGATAGGAGCTTCAGGGTCCTTGTTGATAGCAACGATGCAGTTGGAAGTCTGCATTCCGGCCAGATGCTGGATAGCTCCGGAAATACCGCAAGCGAAATAAATTTCAGGCTTAACTGTAGTTCCTGTCTGTCCTACCTGGTGAGAATGATCAATCCAGCCAGCGTCTACAGCTGCACGGGATGAACCAACTACTCCGCCAACCTTGTCAGCGAACTTCTTGATCAGTTCGAAGCCGGAAGCATCGCCCAGACCTCTTCCGCCGGAGCAGATGATCTTAGCGTCAGTCAGAGATACCATTTCCTTCATGGATTTAACGATATCCTTGATTTCGATTCTGATGTCGTCCTTGGAGATTTCAGGCTTAACGTTAACGATTTCACCCTTTGCTCCAGGAACTCTTTCCTGCTTCTGCATTACGCCAGGACGAACGGTTGACATCTGAGGTCTTGTCTTAGGGCAGATGATGGTAGCCATCAGGTTTCCGCCGAAAGCAGGACGAGTCTGCTTGATACCTGTTGAAGGATCGTTAGGGTCCAGTGTGGAAGTATCAAGAGTAGTGTTAGCCTTAGCGAATTCGATGTACTTGGAAACCTTTACGTCCAGGTGAGTACAGTCAGCAGTCAGACCGGTGTTGCATCTTGCAGCGATACGAGGTGCGAAGTCACGACCGATGTGAGTAGCTCCGTAGAGAACGATTTCAGGTTTGTATTCGTCGATAAGCTGCTTCATAACCTTAGTGTAAGCGTCAGTTGTATAGTTTTCCAGCAGCGGATCCTGAACCATGTAAACCTTTTCAGCTCCGTATTCGAAACATTCCTGAGCCAAGTGGTCTATCTTGTTTCCGATAAGTACTGCGCAGATCTGGGTGTCATCGCTGATGTCCTTTGCCAGCTTCTTTCCTTCGCCCAGCAGTTCGAGAGCTACGTTCTGAATCTTGCCCTGTCTCTGTTCAGCAAATACCCAGATATGTTTGTAAGCGGAAAGGTCAACAGCAGCTTCTTGCTGAACTTCCTTGATAGCGCCGAACTTACAAGCTGTCAGACACTGATTACAGGATGAACACTTAGCGTTGATCTTAGCAACCTTTCCCAGCTTATTTCCATCATATGGTTCAAATTCAAAGGCGTCATAAGGACATGACTTAAAGCACTGTCCACAGCCTATACATTTTTCTTTTAAAATTTCAACAGCCATTTCTATTCCTCCCTCAAATTAGATGATGTGCTTACCCTTGAGCTGAATCAAAAGGTTCTTAGCCTGCTCATTTTCAGTATCTCCCTTAACTACCTGACCAGGAGCCTTAGGAGCAGGAGTAAAGGACCTAAATACGTTTGTAGGGGAAGCCTCCAGACCTACTTTGTTCAGATCAACTTCGATATCCTTAGCGTTCCAAACTTTGATGTCCTTCTTGCCGAATATTCCGGACATGCTCATGTATCTTGGCTCGTTCAGCTCTTTGATAGCAGTAAGCATGCAAGGAGTCTTTATAGCGATGAGTTCATAACCGTCTTCCAACTGTCTCTTTACAGTGATGTCTTTCAGGTTGTCATCGATGTGGAATTCTTCAACGTATGTAACCTGAGGGAGATCCAGCTTCTCAGCGATCTGAGGACCAACCTGAGCAGTATCTCCGTCGATAGCCTGACGTCCGGCAAAGATCAGATCAGCAGGTCCGTTTTCCTTCTCCCACTTTCTGATAGCTGCTTCCAGAGTGTTGGAAGTTGCCCATGTGTCAGAACCGCCTACAGCTCTGTCAGAGATCAGGATGCCTTCGTCAGCACCCATAGCGATACACTCAAAGAGCAGATCCTGAGCCTGAGGAGGTCCCATGGATATAACTGTAACGGTTACGTCTTTGTATTTATCTTTAATCTTCAATGCTTCTTCCAGAGCGTTAGCGTCGTCGTGGTTGAGAATCGATGGAACGCCGTCTCTGATCAATGTTCCTGTCTTAGGGTTGATCTTGATAACGTTTGTATCAGGAACCTGCTTTGCGCATACGATAATCTTAAATGCCATTTCAATTTCCTCCTACAATCTTATTTCTTGAAAGTCTTGCCAGCGATTACCATTCTCTGAACTTCTGAAGTTCCTTCGTAGATTTCGGTAATCTTAGCGTCTCTCATCATTCTTTCTACCGGATAATCCTTAGTATATCCGTAACCACCGTGGTACTGAACGCACTTAGTAGTAACTTCCATAGCTGTCTCTGCAGCAAACAGCTTAGCCATTGCAGCTGCTTCGCTGTAGTTCATGTGCTTGTCTTTCATGTCAGCAGCTCTGTAAACCAGCAGTCTTGCAGCTTCGATCTTAGTCTTCAGATCTGCCATTGAGAACTGCAGTGCCTGCATCTGGGACAGCTTCTTACCGAACTGTTTTCTTGCCTGCATGTATTCAACAGTTACGTCGAAAGCTCCCTGAGCAATACCAAGAGCCTGAGAAGCGATACCTATACGTCCGCCGTCAAGAGTTGACATTGCAACTTTGAAACCGTCGCCAACCTGACCAAGCAGTCTGTCAGCAGGGATTTCGCAGTTCTGGAAAATAAGTTCTGTAGTTGAAGATGCACAGATACCCATCTTATCCTCTGTCTTACCGATTGAGAATCCAGGGTCTCCTTTTTCTACGATGAAAGAGGAAATTCCATGGTTTCCTTTGGACTTGTCAGTCATAGCCATCACAACGAAAACATCTGCATATCCGCCGTTGGTGATGAATACTTTAGCTCCGTTGAGGATCCATTTGTCGCCTACCAGTTCAGCTCTTGTCTGCTGTCCGGATGCGTCAGTACCTGCGTTTGGCTCAGTCAGACCGAAAGCGCCCAGCTTTTTGCCGCTTAACAGGTCAGGCAGATATTTTTTCTTCTGTTCTTCGTTGCCCCAGTTGAAGATAGGCCAGCAGCAAAGGGAAGTGTGTGCAGAGCAGATAACGCCTGTTGAAGCGCAAACTCTTGACAGTTCCTCTACTGTGATTGCATAGGAGATATGATCTCCGCCTGCTCCACCGTATTCAGTCGGGAACGGTACGCCTAACATTCCGTACTTGGCCATTTTTTCAACAGTCTCAACAGGGAATCTGTGTTCCTTGTCGATGTCTGCAGCTAACGGTTCAACTTCGTTAGTGGCAAATTCTCTTACCATTTTTCTTACGAATTCCTGTTCCTTCGTTAGTTGAAAGTTCATTTAAATGCCTCCTTAAATTATTAATAACGGGTCCGTTATGGACAGTATCCGCATTTTTAACATACCAATTTTATTAAAACATTTTTTTGTTAAAATTGCAACACGAATTTGCATTTATTATCGGGGAAAATGTCGAAATTTTTATCCGCCGCAATTAATTTTTTGTCTGCCGTCACTCACCGAAATGTCCGAATGCATCGCCATACATCGCCATTCATAGTACCATATCCCGCGCCATGGCTTTCAGTGTTTTTTTCTCAATACGGCACACCTGGACCTGTGATATTCCCATCACATCAGCCACTTGCTGCTGAGTCATATCCTTGAAATATCTGAGAACTATCACCTGCTTTTCCCTTGGCTCAAGGGTCTGCAAGGCAGCATCAAGATCCATCTTAGTTATATTACTTTCTTCGTCATCTGTCCATAAATCAGTTTTTTCATAATCTTCAAAATTTTTCATGGCATCGAAAGCTTGCAGCGCTTCCAACACTCTCTCCGCCGAAAACCCTGTCGCTTCTGCCAATTCTGTAATTTTAGGCGACCTTCCGTATTTAGCCGAAAAATCGTTTTCAGCTTTTCTTACAGCTGCGCTGTCGCTCTTAAGGCTTCTGCTTACTTTTATCTTGCCGTTATCTCTCAACTGAGACCTTATCTCTCCGGCTATCATAGGCACAGCGTAAGTAGAGAACTTGTTTCCCTTATCAGGGTCAAATCTTTCAGCTGCTTTTATCAAACCTATATATCCTATCTGTATGAGGTCGTCCAGCTCTTCTTTGTAAGCAAAAGAAAGCCGCAGCGCCACGGATTTGACCAATCCTGTATTTGCTGCGACTATTTCTTCAAGAGATGGCTTCAGTCTGCTGTCGGCATTGCCTTCGCCATCATTTTTAAAATCCATAATATGTATCCATCTTTTTTATCATTGTAACTGTAGTTCCCTCTCCCGGTTTGGAATCTACCTTCAGCTTGTCGGTAAAGCTTTCCATAACTGTGAATCCCATTCCCGACCTGTTTTGTCCTGTGTCTGTTGTAAATAGCGGTTCCATAGCCTTAGCTATATCTTCTATGCCTCTGCCTTTATCTGTAATCTTTATCATTATGGTTTCCGGCGCTATCGTAGAAAATTCCATATATACAGGTTTTTTGACTGTCTCATCGTCATTGCCTCCGTATCCATGAATTGCAGCATTGCTGAAAGCTTCTGATACCGCCGTTTTTATCTCCGTGAGCTCATCTACTGTAGGATCCATTTCTGCCGCATATGCAGCAGCTATAGCTCTGGCCATAGCTTGGTTTTCCAAAACTCCTTCCATCTGTACCTTTAATTCTCTTCCCATTACGAAACTTCCTTTCTATCAAATACCGCCACGGCTTCTTCTTTTGTATCAAAATAATCTATAACTGAAAATACTCCTGCCATATTAAGTATGTTTCTTATAGTTTTAGAACATGAGACTATGGCAATCTTTCCTTCCGTCTGGTCCATTTTTCTATATCTCCCCAGTACCATGCCGATTCCTGAACTGTCCATAAACGATACATTGGTAAAATCGAACACAAGATTTTTCACTCCATGGTTGTCGAGGGCAGTATCTATCCTGTCTCTGGCTTTTTCTGCCGCATGATGGTCCAGTTCTCCGAAAAGTTCAGCAACCAACGTACCACCCATAATGTCGAAAATAATCTCCACTTCCGAAATTCCTCCTCTGTTGTTTTTGCAATTATATTATACTACTGCTCTTTCAGCTTGTCTTTGACAGAAAAGGTCGGTTTTCCACTACTTTTATCGAAAGTTGACGATACATGCTTGGCAGAGCCTACACACCGACATGTCCAACACCTATGGTGCTGACTCGGTAATACTTATAAAGGGAAAACGTGATACAAAGTATCCTTAACATAGCTTATTTCACCGTGCTTCAAAGCTGTTTATTAAAAAATGAATGCCCTGCAATCAATTGCAAGGCATCCATTTGTACAACAAATCTTTTCTCTAGTTCTTACTCATTATTTTATGCCGCATCTTTCCGCTTGCTCTTTCTTCTGTAATAGTAAGCGCCGCCTCCGGCTCCTGCTGCACATGCTGCAATCGCTATCCACAGCAATATGCTGTTTGAATCTCCTGTCTTCTCAACATCTACGATTTGCACATCATCATCTTTCCCTATTTCTGTGCCGCTCTCAGGTTTATCAGTATCATCGCCTGGCACAACAACACTCGAATCTTCAGGTTCAATGATTTCTGTCTCCTGTTTTATTGTCACATCACTCATATCATATAAGCTGGTCTTGCCAGTTAAAAATCTGCTGTAGGCAGCAAGACTGTAATATGACTGTTCTGTTGCCATAGGATCTGTCTCACTCCCTGCCGTGTGCATGAATCCCTCGCCTTCTACATAGAATCCCAGCAATGCATCTATAACCGTATATCCGTTTTTAATGAAGCGAACATCGTCTGCCGGGTCGATACCTAATGCTGTCAGAGCTACGATCACCTGAGCGCATGATTCTGCGTTGGTTATATCGTCGCTGGAAAAGCTTCCATCGTTATTCTGCAGCGAAGCAAGGCAGCTGAGAGCTTTATCAACAGTTTCCTTGACCTGAACATTGGAGTCATAATACGGCGCAAGAGCTTGGATAGCCATTGCAGTCATATCAGCATCAGCTTCATTTCCTGAGAGGGCAAAGCCACCATCTGTTAGCTGAGCCGATATGATGGTCTGTATCAGGTTTTCTCTGGTTACCTGAGTACCCTCTGCAGTATCCGACAATGCCGGTATCTCATAGTCATGAGAGTCAAAGGCTATCAGTGCCCATATAGGACCGTTTATCCCCTGTTTCAGCAAATAATCAAGATCAGCCAGCGGTTCCAGCAGATTGTAACCTGCCACATCGGTCACATCTTTTCCAATAGATGTTAGCGTCAGTACGACTTTTGCATTTTCCGTGGATCTTGTGCCGCTCAGCTGTGCCGAACCGTTCTCCTTTACAAAATCCACAATGCTGCGATAATAAGCATCTTTGTCAAAGTCATCGCTGCGGTCGGCTCTGGCAAGACCCATTATCATCCATTCCATGCCGTAGGCTTCGCTGTTTTCTATCAGGTCAGCAAGATGATCGCCGGTAAGCCTGTAAGCGTCCTCAAAGGCTGCTATTATCTCCTGTCTTAGCTGAGCTATCTTCGCTTCGGCCTTTTGAAGCTTTTCTCTGCTTTCTGCGGAAACGAGAGATTGCTGTTCTCCGCTTAAGGAATTATATCCGTCTCTTGCGGCAATTACCTGCCGGGCATCATCAAGAGTAAGCTCCTCAACATCAGGCAGCGCCTGAATAAGAGCTTCCACTTCTTCGGCAGCCATTTGATTTTCAAGAGCTTTGCCATCAGAATAATAGAATTCTATCACATCTCCGTCTTTCAGATATGTCTGATTCAGCGTCTTATCCGGCATCTGTCCGTTTACAGTATAAAGCCATCCGCTATATACTCCGTGCTCCACTTCTTCAAGCTTCACTCCGTTCGGGTCGGTTACAGCGCTAATATATGCGCCGCTGCCATCGATCTTATATCCTCCTGCTATCAGGCATGCCTCAAGAGCATCCCAGGCAGTCTTGTCATCAGATGCAAGCGCCGAATAAGTATACCCTGTCATATCGGCAAAGTCTTCATATCCGTTTCCTTTTACATTTACAGTTACTTTTACCGGCGCTTCTGCATTCGGGTCATACATATCGTTTACGCCCTTTACCGTAACTGTTACGGAAACCGGCCTTTTATAGAATTGCTCAAATTGAGCGTATCTGCTGTCTGTTCCGAATTTTTCCCAATATTTGCCGTAATCGCTGTGGGTGAGCACGCTGTCTATAGTAACATCGGTATTATATTCCGGTTTGGTAACAAGCAGATTTTCTGAAGAAATCACAGTCTCTCTGCTGGAGCGGAATTCTCTCCACGGCTGAGAATGCATAGGATCATAACCCGGAAGGTCATCGATTTCTATGCCTCCGAAGGTCAGATTTATGGCGCCTCTTATGTACTGAAGCTGTCCGTTATTGTCCAAAACTTCTACAAAAGGCTTCAAATCATCGGTAATGCTGTCTTTTGACATATTGCTGCCTTTTATGCCGTTCCAGTAAACTTCTTCAGTGCAGACGCGGTTCATCCACGAAGCAGCCTCGTCTATTTCAGACTGTTCCATAGCCTTTACAGTCAATGTGAAAGTCTTTTCGCCCAGAGTCGCGTTATTACGCCTGTCAGATATAGTTACGGTATAGCTTACCTGAACATCTTCCTCACCAGGGATAGGTCGATAAACCACACCGTGGTAACCGTTAAATTCCAGCACATCTTCGTTACTGCTGGTCATGGTAACCTTTTGATAATATCTGTCAGTCATGATGCCGTTAGTCTCCAAAGCCGATGGAATAGGCATCTGGATGTCCGCCGTAAGAGCCTCCAGGTTAGCGCTCTGATCTTTGTTTACAAAATCGCTGATCAGCGATGGATATTTATCAAGTGCGGCGGTTATTTCTTCCGATTGATCAGTATCATTGGCCGGTACGGTTATATCAAAGAGTTTGTAGCTCTCTACCGGGTCCTGATATCCATTTAAAGAGGTCATTTCATCAATGGTATAATCATCCCAGAACTTAAATACCGCAGCGTCTTTGAGCACGAAAGCGTTATCCTCCATGCCGAAGGCCGGTCTTTCCAGAGTTGCCGTATATGTAAAGCCATCGTTATTGTCGGTGACATACAAGGCGTCAGCGTCCTCAGAAGACCATTTTATCTGCGCATACGTATAGTCCTGGAGGCCGTAAGGCAATATCAGTTCTCCCGCAACCGGGCCCTCGACTACCGTATGCTGCTGTCCATCTACCTCTTGCAGGGATGAAGCATTCTCATTTGCTCCTTTTATCGAATCCCATGTCACATTTTCCATGGCATCGTCTAAAAGCCCCTGTACATAATCAAAGTCCCATCCTATATGCGCCCGCACGCTCACTTCCGTCCGGCTGCCGTCCAGCTCCAGGATGAAGGTAACGTCGTCATATATAGCGTAGGTGGTTCCGTAGCCTGCCCCGGTACCGGTGAAATACGATATATCTCCGTTTGCAGCTATATAAGTCTTGCTGTCCACAGGAGTTACTTTATTTCCGGCGTCAGCCAGCTCAACGGTTATCCCGCTGTATCCGTTTCTTTCCAGATACTGCTCCATCGCCTCTTTGATGTTAGAATGGTTGTACATCTGTAAAGGCTGGATGAATGTCCCTGTTCTTTCTGCCTCAGATTTTATGTCGGAAAGAGTCTGTTCATTGACGGCATCCTCAGACCATATTACAAAGGAAAAGTCTCTCGTATCCTCATAATCTCCCATGGATACTGTGGCGGAAAGGGTTACCTGAGCCTTGCCTGTTGATGGCAGCTTTACCTCTCCCGTATTAGGATCTATCACATCTTCATCGCTGCTGGACCACGAAATGGCAGTTCCACGCTCTCCTTCGACAGGAAGATAAAGCTCGGCTTCTTTTTTCAGCTGATACTTGTTCTCTATGTCAGCAGTAAGAGTTCCGTCATCTTCCAGATCTATGCCGCAGTTTCTGTATATATCTTCCATGGTCAGGTCAGCACCGAACCATTCACGATAAGCTTCAAGCCCGCCAAGAGATTCAACCTCTGCATCTATCAAGAGTTTTTCTGCGGCCAGCTCTTTGGCTCTGCGCATATCCTTCATAAACAGTGCGGCTATATCTTTGGCTATCGCCTGTTCAAATTCCGGCACTTCCGGCTCAGAACCGCCCTGCCACTTGAGCACAGGATATCCTGAGTTTATATCGTCGGTATCCTGATTATATGCTTCTCCCAGGTCCCAGGCGAATCTGCCGCTTTTCATGGTCTCTGAAGTCACCGCGGCAGAATTGTCGGTACCGCTGTTTTCAGCTACCGCTTTTAACCCCGATGTGCTGAGGAAGTATGAGTTTGAAATAGTTCCCGAACTCTTGCCGGCTATGGCCGCTATCCCGTTTTCCGGGCCTGTTACGGTTCCGACATTGTATGTTCCGGATATGCTGCCTTCCTGATGCAGCTGACCGGCTATGCCTGCTATACCGCTATTGGGAAGGTCTTCTCCTGCTGATACGGTTCCTGTGAAATAGCAGCTTTCCACAGCTCCGTATGTATGTCCGGCGATTCCGCCCATATTCAGTTGAGAATTATATGATGTGCAGGTGTTGGATATATCAGCTGAACTCGTGCAGCTGATTATCCTGTTCCCCGTCATGGCTCTGCCCACTATACCACCTGTGCTGCCGCTGGAAGCAGAGTTAGTCACGCTTCCCTCAAAAGCACAGTTCTGGATGAGACCTTTGCTCGTATCGGCTATACCGCCTATATTAACCTCTCCGGAAATATTTCCGCTCACGGTCATGTTTCTTATCTCTCCGTCAGGGCCAAGGCAGGATAAGAGTCCTCCTCTGCCGACAAGTCCGCTTATGGTATATCCGTCTCCGTCAAGCACGCCGTTAAACCCGGAAGAATCATCTTGCCAATCATATTCTCCAAAGCCTTCCCAGGTCTTGCCATTTAGATTGATATTGGCCGTCAGCCGGCCTTTTATCCTCGTATTGACGCCTGCTTCTTCGGCAAACCATGCCAGTTCCCCGGCATTGCTTATGAGATAGGTACCATCTTCAGCTGTATCAGGTTCTGATTTGGAAGTTCCATCCCATGGCTGTCCGGCATATTCCAGTTCTATTGTTATCTGCTTGTCTTCCTGTGGAGTTATGCTTCCGGAAACCGATACATATCCATCCAGTGAAACGGAATATTTAAAGTCCTCTCCCTCCGGCAGGGCGTAAATCCCGCCTTCAGGCTCTATAGTCCCCTTATCCTTGTGGCTGACCTCAACCGAAGCCCCTTCCGGCGTCACGCTGAAAGATATATTATGCACAGGCTGGGCAGTCATCTCAGGTACAGATATGTTCTGATCGCTGCCGCTGACACTGAAGCTGCCGCTGACAGTCTTATATCCGTACCTTGTCACAGAATAGCCGTAATCTCCGTCGGGAAGGATATAATTCCTACCGGAAGAAGCATTCAGTATGTTTCCGCTGCCGTCGGTCACAGTCAACGCGGCGTCTCCGGCGAGCCCGTCAAATGACACTATATAGGTTTTTTCTGCTTCAAATGACTTGAGATATGCTGAATCATCATTTCTATCGCCGCTGCCGTCCTTGGCATATTTTATTACCAGCTCGTCTCCCGGCTGCATGACCGTCTCAAAGTCAGTCCAGCCGACCGTTCCGCTCTTTTCTGCAAGCATTGAACCGTTAAGCAGTATGGTCAGCTTATCGTAGCTTGGCTCTGAGCTTACCTTGTACTGGAATCTCAGCACGATATTGCTCTGAGCTTCTATTGTCATTGCCGCGGTTGAGTTACTCTGTTTCTTGTTGCCGGAGATAAGAACCGCATTCTCGCCTTCCTTGCCCGGCTCAAATCCGTAATCGGCGTCCTTTCCTCCTTCGTTACAGTTGTAAGCAATAGCTGCATCTGACAGCGCTGTGAAGAAGTCTGCGAATACCGTCTTGCGCGCCAGCGTATTCTCTATCTTTATGCTGCCGCCATCCACGGTAAAGGTTCCCTCGGCGCTTTCGCATCTCTCATGGTTTATCACGTATCTGTATTCTCCGTCAGGCAGAGCATATGAACCCGCGCCGTCAGAAAAGAGTACGCTGTTTCCTGAGATTATCACATAGGTGCATTCTCCATCGATACCTTCAGGTAAAACAGTGTCAAAGATAACCTGATATTTTTGAAGTTCCTTTAGCTCTACAGTCTGCTTTACATCCTGCCCGTTTACGGTTATCGTACCTGTAGCTGTCTCGTATCCAAATTTGCTTATGGTATAGTCGTATTGTCCATTGGAAACGAAATAGACTCCATTTTGCGCCGTCACTTCATCGCCTTTGCCGTCGGTTACGGAAATTTCCGCTCCATCGGCAGTGTCAAATGACAGCTGATAAAGTTCTTCCAAAGCAAAGTTCTTGAACCACACGCAGTCTGCCCCGGATTTGCCGCTGTAATCTTTTTCATATGTAAGGGTGATCTCGTCACCACCTTCTACAACTGATTCATAGTTTACATAGCCTGAAGTAGTCCCTATCTTGCTTCCGCCATTTATCCTCAGTCCGTCATATACGGAATAGGAGCCTTCCGATTCTATCCTATAGTCAAAGGACAGTTTTGCCTTTCCTATATTCTCATTAAGTCTGATCGTAACCGTAACGGTGGACCTGTCCATGTTGGAGCTGTTTGATCTCAGCGCACCTTCTTCGGCATCGTCAACAAATTCCTCACCGGCGGCTCCTGTAAAAGAGCTGTTATGGCTGTATTCCACAGAGACCTTTCCGGCAAGTCCGTTAAACACCGAGCTCGGGAAAGGTTTCTCACTTATGGAGATATTAAATGTGGTTTCGAGGCCGTTGTAGCTTACGGTCAGAGTCTGACTTTCCGCAGGGATTTGAGAATCGAAACCACTCACCTCAAATCCTTCGGTTACGGTGTCTGTCTGACCTCCTTCGTATGTTACCAGAAGTTCCAGACCTTTGGTATCAAGGCTGTCTCCTACATAATATTCCTGCTTATAGGCGCCCTGCACCTCTATCTTGCTTATCTTTTTCAGATCTATCTGTTTGGAGGCTTCGTCTTGATCAAAGTTCAGAATGCCGCTTTCGCTGCCGTATCCCGATGCCGAAGCCGTGTATGTGTACTGATGACCTTTTAAGAGCTTATAAAGGTACTGCCCCGGTGTTGTCCCGGCTGCTTCCTGCTGAGAGATGACCGTCTCCCCGTCCTTTACAGTCAGGACAGCATTTTGCGGCGTCACATCCACAGTTACCAAAGACCATGTAGCTGAGTCTTCTGATAAAGACACGGTAACCTCAGACAGATCTGCCACCGGCGTTCCGCTTTCATCTGCAACTTTTATCGTTCCGCGCTGCGATACATATCCCGGAAGGCTTACGGTATACTCATACTCGCCTGTTGCCAGTGAAACCACGGAGTCACCGGTATATTCGGCTCCGTTGACAGTTATAATGGCATTTTCCGGACTCACATCAAAGGTGACTTTTGCCTTGGGTATTTCCCAGAACAGTGTAGGATATTCTCCGGAGCCGCCAACGAAGTTAGTGCCAAGAACAGCCGCAAAATCCTCAGATTTCATCTCTGATTCGGACTTAAATGCCGTATCTTCAGCATTAATTCCGCTGGTATAAGCCAAAAAAGCTGCTACACCTTCAAGAGCATAACAATTTTTTATCGTACATGGGTCATAAGATGAGCTTCCGCCTCCTACGAGACCATATCCGTCATTGGTGCTGGTTCCATAAGCAGAAATCGCCCCTGAAGCATAACAGTTCTCAACTGAAACTCCCTTGACTCCTCGTCCCAGAATGCCCGCGTAATTATTGAAACCCGTTACTCCGCCTCTGTTATAGCAATCTTTTATCTTATGGGGGCCTTCAAGGTTCCCTGCTATGCCGCCCACCTGAGTATTGGCTCCTGTTATATTGCCTTCATTGGCACATGCCAGTATGGTCAGGCCGTTATCGGTTCCCGTACAGATGCCTACCATGCCGCCTACGCCTTTGTTACCTTCTATTGAAGCCAGGTTCTTGCAGTTCTGCACGGTAATTGCTCCGTCATAGGTATTGGCCATCCCTGCAATGGCTCCCGTATTGTTTTTCGAAGATTTCACGCTGCCATTTACAATGAGATTTTTCACCTCCGCCCCCCCTGTAAGGGTGCCGAATAACCCGGTATTGACGCTGTCTGACTCTATAGCAAGAGTTATCGTATGGCCTTTCCCGTCAAATGTCCCGCCAAAGGATGAATAAGGCGAGCTGACTACTATGTCAGCTTCAAGGATATAGTTCCCGCCGCTTTCCATTGCCGCGAAATCTTCTGCGGTTCTGACGCTTTGCGGCGGCGTTTCTTCGGCAAATGCCAAAGCCGGCATCATACCTACCAGCATCACTACCGACAGCAAAACGCACAGAATCTTTTTGCCCGTCGTTTCCACGGTGTTCATTTTTTCCTCCTCCTTTCTATTGGGTGATCTTTTCCAATCAAAAAACACCCGCTTCTGAGGGTGCTTTAAACGCATAAAAAAATCTGCAGCCCTATCTCAGAAGACTCCTGTTGAGCATGTGACAGGTCTCCCGACTTAATCATATTGCCTACTTGGACGCCTTCCCAAAGCCAAAGCTTCAGTGGCTGTGCATCAGGTCATTTTTATTTAAACCTGACGCCTGTCCTTTCGCTGATAACACGGTTGCTGAGACACAGTGCCGGACTTTCACCGGCTTCCGAGATGTCACTGCTGAATATTTAGTTACAATTTTATATTACATCAGTGCATTTTTTTTGTCAAGCTCGTCTGATGGGCAAAACTATAAACAAGGCCCGGCGTTTGAAACGCAGGGCCTTATTAATCCGACGCTTTGACTGCCTCATCCGGTAATCAAATTCGGTAAAAACGTAGCGATTTGAGGTATGTAAGTTGTCAAAATCAAAGTAGGCACATATGCGAACAATATGATTAAAAGCACAGGTTTAATTACCTTGGCGGCGCTCACATCGGCTAAGCTGGAAGCCATGTACAAAAACGGCGCTGTAGGCGGTGTAACATTGCCCATACCAATGTTAGTAACCAAAATAGCGCACATATGATAAGGATCAACGCCCAGCTGCTGTCCCAGCGGTATAAGCAAAGGAGCGCACAGCATTGTAGCGCAAGTGTCGTCCATTATCATACCTATAAATACCAAGAATAAATTTATCATTAGAAGAATTACATACTTATTTTCTGATACTGCCGTGAGCAATCCCAGTATTTCAGTAGGTAAATTTTCCATAGTGAGTATTTGCCCGAGAGCCATGGTCATGACGCACATTACCATGACTACACCTGTAGAGCGGGCGCTGTCCAGCAGCACTTCCTTCATGCCCCTGAGCGAAGTGCCCTTATATATGAACACCGCTACCGGGAAGGCATAAAGAGCGGACACGGCTGCGGCCTCAGTGGCAGTCATGACGCCGCCGTAGATGCCGCCGAGGATGATGAACGGCATGATCAGGGCCGGGATCGCATGCCTGGTCCTCGGTACAACGACCTGCTTCATCGTCTCGCCGAAGGTCGGCATCTTTTCGATCGAAGAGCCCATATCGATGTCTTTTTTACGCAGCATGAAATATGCCACGATGCTTATCAGCGTAGTAAGGATTATGCCCGGGATTACCGTGGACATAAAGCAGGCCGTCACGGACAGATTCGCGCCCCAGGCTACCACGATGCACAGGCCGCTCGGCGGAATCAGCATACCCAGCGGCGCGGAGCAGCAGGAAACAGCCGCCGCAATTTCCGGCGGGTACCTTCTCTGCTTCATCTTCGGGATCATGATCGAGCCGATGCACGAGAGGGTAGCCAGGCCGCTGCCGCAGATCGAGCCGAACACGGCGCAGGCCACGCTGGTCATGATGGCCAAGCTGCCCTTGATCTTGCCGACGAACATTTCAATGAAGTTTATGAGTGCGTCGCCGATCTTACCATGCTCCATGATCTTTCCCGCGAGGATAAAGAGCGGAATCGACAGGAGAACCACGCTCGACAGCTTGCCGTACATGGTCGGAAAGATCATCGTCGGCTCATAGCCCAAAGTCAGGGAGCAAAATATCAGGGCTGCTCCGAAGCAGTACATTACGGGAACGCCGATAATGAGCATGACTATCAGCAACAGAAAGCCTAACGCGATTTCAAGCATTATCAGCACCTCCCATCTCCCCGTTTTCTTTCCTTTCTACGAGCGCCAGGATCATATGGTAGATGTTATAAATGACAGGCGCGATGTAACCGAACACGAGCGCAAAGCGCGACACGAGCATCGGTATGTGCAGAATGGCCGTGCGGCCTCCAATATCGAGGCAGAACTGAAGATATTCAAAGGCCCAAACGGCCAGGATTATCGAAATAACAAGTGTAAAAATTTTCTGAATTATATTGAGCAGTCGCTTGGTCGATTCTCTGGTGACCATTACAGACACCACATCGGCCTTGATCTGGCAGTCTTCATAGCTGCCGTAAAGCCCGCCGACGTAATAGAGCCAGAGGGCGAGGATCACTACGATCTCATCATAGCCGTTAAAGGTCACATGAAAGATGTAGCGGCAGACAACGTTTATCACTATCGTCAGCACGATAGCTATACTGGCGAGGACCATCACAAAACGCTCAAGCTTCAGAAAGGCTTTCCATAAAAAGAAGTTTTCAACTTTCTCTCTCATTTTATTAGTCCCTCTTTTCATTTAGATATTTCTTAAGACGGGCATATGATCACAATGCCCGTCTTGCAACACCTTTCCCAAAACAATTGCAGCTACTGTAGAGTAACTCCGTAATGTTCACAAGTCTGCTGAAGCAGTTCTTCGCCGATTTCGTCAGCCATCTTAGGCCATACTTCCTGACGGATTCTGTCACGAAGCTCAGCTTGTTCTTCTTCAGTAGGTTCGATAACAGTTATTCCATAGGCTTCCATGTCCTCAAGAGCCTTGGCTTCTTGTTCTGCTCTCTCGGTATTTACTGTGTTCTGAGCAGTAGTAAAGGCTTCTGAAACTATGGTCTGATATTCCTCAGGCAGGCTGTCGAACAGTTCCTGATTCATAAATATAGGAATACATTCATTTACTACGTTACAATTTACAAAATATTTGATTACGTCACGGAAAGCGTCGTAGTTGGTAAGACCGCTTCCTCCAAGCCATCCTTCACACAAACCGTTTTGCATAGCGGAATAAAGGTCAGAATAAGGAATATTGGTAGTTGAATAGCCCATGGCGTCCATTATGTAAGTATAAACTTGATTGCTTGGGACTCTCATAAGTGTAGTCTTCTTTGAAGAGTCTGTAAGAGTAGCGAAATCATCTGCAGGAAAGTCTTTTGCTCCCAGACCCATAAATCCGGCATTGAGAACGCCCATGACTTTGATTCCCGAACCGCTTGCGATATCTTTAATCACATCGTTAACAAACCCGCCTTCAAAATAGTCTTTTTCAAAGTCTTCAAAGCTGGTTGCCATATAAGGCATATTCAGGAATCCGGCTCTCTTATCATACTCAGGTGAAATAGGACATGCTGCTATTTCAATGTCTCCTGTTGAAACCTGCCCATAAACCACCGTATAATCTCCTAACGCCATGTTAGGGTAGACGGTAATCTTTATGTGTCCATCTGTCTTTTCTTCAATTTCATCGGCGGCTGCCTGTAATGCTACTGTCTGATGGTTTTCAGTAGAATATTCGCATGATAACGACCATTCATAAGTTGGCATATCGCCGTCAGCTGCCTTGTCATCGCTGCCGCAGCCTGTAAGAGCGATAGTCAATATCAGCACCATTGCAAGAACCAGTGATAATGCTTTTTTCATGGCTAATTCTCCTTTTCTACACATGATTTTATTTTAACAGCTAATCTGCCAAAACCTTATTAAGCAATGCTAATCATTTAGCAATACTACTCGGTGAGCATATACGACTTCCCGCTGCGTTTTCGTACTTCCTGCGGGCTTATACCAAGTTCCCTTGCCAGTATCTCTATTACCAGCGGACTGCAAAAGCCTCCTTGACAGCGTCCCATGCCGGCGCGCACCCGTCTTTTAACAGCATCTACGGTACGAGCTCCTACAGGTCGTCTGATGGCTTGAACGATTTCGCTTTCAGTGATCTGTTCACAGCGGCATATTATCCTGCCATAAAGTGGGTCTGTTTCTATAAGCATGTTTTTTTCTTCATCGGATTTGTCTGCGAATCTGACTATTCCTTCGCGGCGCTTGATGAAGCCTTCCTTTCTCTTAAGCTCAAGACCGGCTTTTTGCATCTCATGAATGGTATATTTGGCAATCCCTAGGCTTACAGTAAGACCTGACGAGCGGATACCTGAAATGCCCACGTACCCCTTTACTTTTTCGGAAACCAGTATGTTATATCCTTCCGGTTCTCTTGCAGGTCTTAAGCCTACAAATTGAGTTATGGTGTCCTCCATATGAAGACCTGGCACCAGAGCCAGCGCGTTTTTTGTCACGAAGTCAAGCCCTTCTTTAGTGGTCTTTTTATCGGTTTTATCCTCCAAATCCTCTGCAGTCGGCCCCACCAGTATATTCCCGTCAACTGTCGGAATCACTAAAGTTCCTCTGCTGTTAGGTGTCGGCACTGACATTATGGTGTGAGTCACCTTGACAGGTGTGTCCTTACTGAGCACGAAAAACTGCCCTTTTCTCGGATGAACGGTAAAATCACATTCACCCACCATTTTCGCTATTTCATCGCAGTAAAGACCTGCGCAGTTTATCACCCATTTAGCCTTGATATCCCCTTTTGTGGTAATCACCTTATCTATTTTTCCGTCTTGAACATCCATGCCCGTCACCTGGCAGTCCAAAAGTATCTCTACGCCGTTGGCCACAGCGTTTTCTGCCTGTGCGATTACCAGCATAAACTGGCTTATCTGAGCATCTCTAGGAGAAAATAGACCTCCCAGATTGCAAGGATTTATGGCAGGTTCCAACTCCATAATCTCGTCATGAGTCAGAAATTCCACATCGTATACGCCGTTATTAAAGGCTTTTTCCTGCATAGCCGGTATCATCGCCAGCTGCTCCTCGTTGAGAACAGGCGTAATGCTTCCGCAGAAATTTATCGGAATGTCCAATTCCTCGCAAAGGTGGTAAAATAAAGGTCTCGAAGCTTGAGCCAGTTTTGATTCCAGCGTAAAAGGCGTTACAGTGCTTTCGGTACTGCAGCAGCTGCTGCATGATTTTGACGCATCTCCGCCTACGTCATCGTTTTTATCGCATAAAATCACATCAAGTTTGAATTTGGAAAGTTCCCTTGCTATGGCCGTTCCGACAGCTCCGGCTCCAATTATAAGCACATCTGTGTTATAGGTCATTTTCTACCTCCTGCTTTAACGTCATAGCAGTTATTATATCCGCTCCGCTTCCTGCTACATTCTTTAAAACAATTTCATGTATGCTGCAAGGCGCCTTTAATACTATTCCTTTAAGCTCCTCTGCACATTTCATTATCAACGCTTTAGGAACAGGCTCGCTGGTACGCACAGGCATCATAGCTCTTTTACAGCCTTCTATCTTCACGGAAGCAGTAAACATTCTCTTGGGGTCAAAGCATTCGTTTTTACAGTATGCCTCTCCTCTTTTACATCTGTTTCCTGTGACCTTAAAATCATTTTCGTCCGTATAAACAGCTTCCATCTCACAACCGCTTGGACACGTAGTGCAGATAACTGTCTTCTTCATGCTAATTCCTCCTCATGGCTGGCTTTTACAGTAACGTTTCCTGTCAAATCTTTTATTTGTTCTGCTGTCAACGTAAGCTGTTCCATGGTGCCGGGGCTCGTGCATATGGCTTTGCGCTTGGCAAGCACTTGTCCCTCAGCTTCAGCTTCCATAACAGAATTTCTGCCTGGTATAACCGTCCTAAAATAAAGAGTTACGTCCTCGTCTCCACCGGTTATTATCTTTTGAGGGCATACATATCTTACGCCGTCTCCGGGCACTACCGATATTTCTCGTCCTTCAGCCAGCTTTCCTGCTGCATAAAGTGCCGCATAACGTCCTGCTTCTTCGCTTTCACTACTTACGTGGTCAACAAGATCATTGACATGAAGCACATTGCCGCAAGCAAATATGGATGGCACCTCTGTCTGTTTGAATTGATTTACCAAAGCGCCTTTGGTAATCTGAGACAAAGAGACGCCTGCTGTTTTGCTAAGTTCATTTTCCGGTATCAGCCCTACTGACAGAAGCAGCGTATCGCACGGTATTACTTCTGCCTTTTCCATAATAGGCTTTTTATTTTTGTCTACAGGGGCGATGGTGACGCTTTCCACTCTGTCCACCCCTGTTATGTCTACTACCGTATGAGATAGCATAAGGGGAATTCCGAAATCATCAAGACACTGTACTTTGTTTCTTATAAGTCCGGCAAGAAAAGGCATGATTTCAACTACTGCCTTGACGTGAGCTCCTTCAATGCTCATCCTTCTTGCCATTATCATTCCTATATCACCGCTGCCTAAAATTACTATCTCTTTTCCAACATGATGTCCGTATATATTTATAAGTCTCTGAGCTGTACCGGCAGTATATATGCCGGCAGGGCGGCTTCCCGGTATTACCAGGTTTGCTCTCGTCCTTTCCCTGCATCCCATGGCAAGTACCATTGCTCCGTAGTGAATATGTATTATTCCTTCACTGCTGTCGCAAACCAGAACATTCTCTCTTACCTCAAGAGCTGTGGTGTTCAGCATCAGTTTAACATCCGATTTTTTAACGAAGTTTTCAAATCTTTCTGCATATTCCGGTCCTGTAAGCTCTTCCCCGAAATATTTAAGACCAAAACCGGCATGTATACACTGCTGGAGTATGCCTCCGGCATGAACATCTCTTTCAACGACGATGACCTTTTCAGCTCCTTCCGCTTTAGCGGCTCTGGCAGCCGCAAGGCCTGCCGGTCCTGCCCCTACTATCACTACATCGCAGTACTCTTCTCTCATTTGCCACTCCTTTTTTAACTGTTTGCACTTATTTTTTTGCCCAGTTCATGCTGCGCCTTGCGGCCTCTTGCCACCTTGACAGCCTTTCCGTCCTTTCTGCTTCTGACATTAAAGGCTCGTAAACTTTCTTAACTTTAACTTTTTTCCGCAAACTTTCAAGAGAATCCAAATCGCCCATGGTATAGCCGGCAAGGCAAGCTGCACCAAAAGCGCATGTTTCTTTTTCCTCAGGTACTTCTACCGGAATGCCCAACATGTCCGCCTGAAACTGCATCAAAAAGCTGTTTTCTACCATTCCTCCATCGGCTCTCATTACAGAGCTCTGTATTCCTGCATCCTGCCGCATTGCAGCATAACAGTTGGTCACCTGGTATGCTAATGATTCCAGAACGGCTCTTACTATATGTTCTTTCTCTGTACCGGCAGTCAGTCCTATAAACATTCCTCTCGCATACTGATCCCAATAAGGTGTTGCAAGCCCTGAAAATGCAGGGACAAAATACACATCACCACTGTCATTGACCTTTTTTGCAAGCTCTTCCGTTTCTTCCGGCCGATTGATCAATCCTATATTTTCGAGCCAGCTTACGGCTCCGCCTGCTACATAAGAAGCACCGGAAAGCAGATAATACGGCTGGCCGTCCAGCATCCAGCAGGTTCTTGTAAATAGTCCCTTTTGGGATTTGACAAGTTTTTTGCCGGTTTGAAAATGCATAAAGCTTCCTGTTCCGTAAGAGGTTTTCAACACTCCCTCGCCTATGCACCCTCCGCCTATCATTCCTGACGGGCTGTCGGTTATTCCGCCTGCTATAGGAATTCGAAGTCCCAGAAAGGCTTCCGGATCCGTATATCCGTAAATATGGTTTGTATCTACAATTTCAGGCAACATATCCTGCGGAATGCCGGTAAGCTCCGTAAGTTCACTGCTCCAGCAGACATCGTTTATATCCAGAAGCATCATGCTCCCTGCACTGCTTATATCCGTCTCGTGACTTTTTCCTCCGGTAAGTCGCCAAAAAATCCAGCTATTCAGCGTGCCTGCAAGCAACAGACCTCTTTCCGCGTTCTCCTTTACGCCTTCTACATTATCTATTATCCATTTCAATTTAGTTGCGCTGTGGTAAGCATCCGGCAAGAGTCCACAAATTTGCCTTATTCTCTCTCCTCGTTCTTTTTTATATTTATCTGCAATATCACTGGTGCGCCTGTCCTGCCACACGATAGCGTTATATACACACTTCCCCGTCCGTTTATCCCATATAACGCAAGTCTCACCCTGGTGATCAAGTCCCATGGCCTTTATCTCACTTGGCTGTATTCCCGCTACACCTGCTATGGCGTCCTTGGCTGCAAGAATCACATTATTTAAAACTTCTTCCGGATCGTGTTCGACCCAGCCCGGATGAGGATAAATTTGTTTATGCGCTCTCTGAGCTTTTGAAATAACATTAAAATTTTCGTCTGCTATTACTGCTGTCGTATTGGTTGTTCCCTGGTCAATGCCCAAATAGTATCTTGACATGGTTCCCTCTTGCTCGTTTATGTATTCTTTTTGCTCGTTTATGTTATCTTTTGCGCTTTACCTGACTAAAATTAATACAACAATTATATCATTCTATTTTTTTATCGTCAACATTTAGTTAATTTTATGTTATATTTTTGCACATTTGATAATATAATGTTCATATTTTGCTCATATTTAAACTTTTTGTTGTATATTTTATTGGATTCTTAAGACTTTTAGGGTATAATTATATAAACTGCAGATGCAAAAAATTACATGACTAGTTCAATTTTTAATCAGATAAAACGACAAAAACAGTGATTCTCATTTTCACATGGAAAGTCATTGAAAGGGAGGAAATAACGTTTTGAAATACGCTAGACAAAAGGAATTAATGGAAATAATCCAAAGCAACGGCTATCTAAACGCCGCAGAAGCTGCTAAACGTTTTGACGTATCTATTGCTACCATAAGACGCGATCTTAAACAACTTGAACATCAGGGACTTTTAGAGAAGAAATACGGCGGCGCTCAACTACCTTCAGGTGCACCGGTTAACATGTTGCCTTTCGCTCTCAGGCAAAGTCATTCTCGCGGCAGTAAAGCTGCTATAGCGGCGGCGGCAGCTAAATATATACCGGACGGCAGCACAATAGCTTTAGACGCCGGTTCAACGATCTTTGAACTTGCGTTGCTGCTTAAGGAAAAGAATAATTTGATTATCATATGCAGCGATGTAATCTCTGCGAAGGAAATGCTCAAGCACGAACACAATCAGATATATATGATGGGCGGCTTCCTTACAAAGGACGGTTCTTCTTCGGGAGACATGGCAGAAGAGTTTATAAGCAAGATAACTAATATAGATATTTTTCTATGTTCATGTGACGGTGCCAATCCAAAGTACGGCATTTCCAACGAACACGCCAACATCAACGCTTTGAAAAAATGTTACATGAGCAAGGCTCTTAAAACCATCGCACTGATAGACCACAGCAAATTTACAAGAAATGCCTTTTACAAAATGTGTGATTTTAGCGATGTGGATTTGCTCATTACCGACGCTTCCACTCCTGAGGAAATTCTTTCGGAGCTAAGGGAGACCGGCGTGAAAATTGAAATTGCGAAAGGATTGCCGGAAGAATAGATTAAACTAATAGAGAACATCAACTGAAGAATATCACGGGCATCATGGGGGACCAATTCGCTGACAAAAAATCAAATCTTTTAAAATTTTTACATCAAAAGGCTTTAAACTCGAGTCGAAATTTATCGAATCGCAGTCTTGGCTGACTTTTTCTTGTAAATCTTGAAAAAATGTCAGTCAAGCCATCGATTTGGTGTGCTACCCGTCAAGTAGACAATGAAAAAAATATAAAATTTTTATGTTGCCCGGTTTATGCCGGGCAATATTTTATGCGGCCAATATCCGTTCATGATATTCCAACGGTGTTAATACACCAAGACATCTTTGCGGACGGTCTTTTATGTAATAGTCTATGTATGCAGTTATCGCT
>CDZQ01051357.1_pt1 | contig 47139 bp, 50 predicted proteins | sample 554831 | NCBI WGS metagenome assembly CDZQ01 (sample SAMEA3182112, study PRJEB8094) | gut metagenome | biome: human; feature: gut; material: Stool; isolation source: human stools | place: Canada | collected 2013-05-06 | reverse complement strand
TAGTGCCCGATTTCAAGTCAGTGGGTGTGCATGAGGGAGTGCGTACCTTCGACTGGCCGGTCATTTTGCGTGCGGTAAATACCGTGGATGCAATGACCGCCACGGTGGAGGATGTGCCGTTTGCGTTGCTGCAGAAAATCACACAGCGCATCACATCCGAAGTGAAAGGTGTGAACCGTGTCCTTTACGACCTGACACCGAAGCCCTCCGGGACGATTGAGTGGGAGTAGAACGTAAAGGCTTGCTGGTTGCACAAAAAACGCCTAAAACCCCTGCAATTACAAGCAATTCCGGGTTTTGACGAGTTGGCGGGAATGGTGCCGTGCAACCGCCGTGCAACCGCGAGAGCCGGGAAAAGGCCCTTTGGTTGCACAGAGGCGATTTTAATGGTAGCCAGTGGCTAACCGCGAAAAGCCAAAAAACGTATATAAATAGCTATTTGAGCCAGTTCGTTTTGACGACGGACTGGCTCTTTTTTTGTGCCAAAAATTTTTTCCGGAGGAACCCTAAAAAATGGTCGAGTTATTCCCATTACCTAATGAAGGGGTTCTCCTCCCGACAAGGAGCGCCACTTCGCGCTACTTGAAAACTGAATATACAGATCATCGGGTACGTTAATCAGACTGATGAGCCATACGGCATGTACGCTTAGCTCTTTGAGAGTCGCGAGAATCCAGTGCCGCAATGGAGAGACTGCTACTCTCCTCGGCGATGACAGGTCTGACGATAATGATACTTCTCTACGGAGCTGGCGGAGAACCCGGCAGAGGTGAGACTCCTATGAGACCGTGAAGCACACGGTCGCCTGATGATTTCCCTAAGCTACATTGCTTATTCCGCAGGGGCTGTTGTGAACAAATACTGCGGTCCTTACATGCCGGAGTTGTCCGGCTAAATAAGGAAAGGAGGAATCCCCCATGGACAACTGTCATGTGATTGCCATCACAAACCAGAAAGGCGGGGTCGGAAAGACAACCACTGCCCTCAATCTCGGTGTGGGCCTCGCAAATGAAGGATACAGAGTCCTGCTTATTGACGCGGATCCTCAGGGCAGCCTGACTGTCAGTCTCGGAATTAAGAATCCTGACGAACTAGACATCTCGCTTGCTACTGTTATGGACGCTGTGATCAATGAAAAGGATCTGCCCGAAGACGCAGGCATTCTGCACCATGATGAGGAAGTCGATTTGCTTCCTTCCAATATTGAGCTGTCGGGTATGGAAACCGGACTGTTCAATATCATGAGCCGCGAGTATGTGCTGAAAGGCTATATCGAAACGGTCAGGAAGAACTACGACTATATCCTTATAGACTGCATGCCTTCTCTGGGAATGATGACGATCAACGCGCTTGTCGCTGCAGACAGCGTGATTATCCCATCGCAGCCGAGCTTTCTGTCCACGAAAGGCCTGAATCTGCTGCTTCACTCAGTATCTAAGGTGAAGCGCTCCATCAATCCGGGTCTAAAAATAGACGGCATCCTGCTGACGATGGTGGACAGCCGCACAAACAATGCTAGGGACATTATCGAAGCGCTCCGGACCGGTATCGGTCAGAATATCAGAATCTTCGAGACTGAGATCCCGCATTCGGTACGTGCGGCGGAGTGCAGTCTTACCGGTGAGAGTATCTTCTCCCACGACAGGAACGGTAAGGTTGCGGCAGCTTATGAGGCATTGACGAAGGAGGTGGAAGACATTGAAAGAGCGACCAAAAATCGATCTGGGCATGACTGGGTACGATGAGCTTTTCATGAACGATCAGGAGCGAGCTGAAAACAGGCTCCCGAAGATTTATGACATTCCGCTCTCTGAGATCGATGAGTTCCCGGATCATCCCTTCAAGGTGAAGGACGATGAAGACATGCTTCAGCTCGTTGAAAGCGTACGGGAACGTGGCATCATCACGCCTATTACCCTTCGCAGGAAGGAAGACGGTCGGTATGAAATTGTTTCCGGCCACAGACGGAAAAGAGCCTGTGAGATCGCGGGGCTTGAAACGATCCCGGCAGAAATCAAGGAACTGTCGAGAGATGAAGCCATTATTCTTATGGTAGAGTCTAACCTTCAGCGCTCCGTGATACTGCCGAGCGAAAAGGCTTTCTCGTATAAGATGAGGCTTGAAGCGATGAAGCGTCAGGGACAACGGACCGATTTAACTTCTCGACCAGTGGGCGACAAGTTGGATGAACGCAGATCTGGCGAAATTCTTGGCGAAACTGTCGGCGAGAGTGAACGGCAGGTACAACGTTATATCCGTCTCACAGAGCTTGTTCCGGAACTGCTTCAGCTTGTAGATGACGGGAAAATTGCTCTGCGTCCGGCTGTAGAACTGTCCTATCTGAACGACATTGAGCAGCAGGATCTTGTGGAAGAAATCGGTCTGACTCTTGCCACACCGTCGCATGCCCAGGCTATCAAGATGCGGAACTTTTCCAAAGAAGGCAAACTCACGCCTGAGGTTATCGAATCCATCATGTTCGAGGAAAAGCCGAATCAGAGGGAGAAGATCAACATCCGCTACGAAGACGCCAGGCGTTATATCCCTTCCAGTGTTCCTTATGAAAAAACCGGTGAGTTTGTTCTGAAAGCGCTTGAATACTATCACCGGCATCTGGAACGCCTGAGAGATGACGCAAGGTAACCCCACGCCAAGGGAGAGGTCTGTCCTTTTTTCGGGACGGCATTACCGTTTCCCCCCTCACACTCCCCCCATAGCTCAATACTTCCTGTTACTTGCTGAAAGAAAAAATCATAGAGTTGTTTCTTCAGGAAGTGATCCGTAGACTGGTCACAAAGGAGGCCATCCCGATGAAAAGAATATGGATCATACTCCTGACAGCATCATTGCTGGTTCTTGCCGGATGCGGCGAAAAAGAGCCAGTTGCTTTTTCAGGAAGTAAAGAGTCGCAGCCGCCGGGCATGGAAACATCGGCGGATAGCGCTTCGCCGGTTGAAAACACAGCGCTTCAGCAAGAATCGACGGAGAACATAGCAAACGTCAAAGAACCTGCTGAAGCCAGAACAACTGAATATGTCCCTGCGGCAAGTGTTACCACAGCAGATGAGAATGAGGCTCCGTCACCTGAACAGCCTTCTTCTCAGCCGGTAAATGAAGAACCGGAATCCCGTCCGTCCGAAGCGGAACCGGAGCCGACTACTCCTGAACCACAGGAACCGCCAGCCCCGTCAGAAACGCCGCCGGATCCTGTTGGGGAACCCCCAGAGGAAGTCCCTGCCCAAGAGCCTGAACCGGAACCCGATTTCGACATCGGTTACTGGATCAGCTACGCAAAAGGAGCTGCAGCCGAAAAAGGGCTGGCCCTTGATTCTTCAGCTGTGGACTGCTGGGACAACCCGATCACGGCAAACTCGGACTGCATTTACCTGGAACGGGACATCAACGCCAGACTGAGCCGATATGCCGGTGATGAAGATATCACCGCTGTCTGGATATGGTACGAGAGTATCGGCACAAACAAGTATCTGATCTACATCGGATACGCATAAACCAAATACTATTTCGAGAGAAGCATCGTAGAGATACGGTGCTTTTTTCATGCCTTGAAGGAGGTCAACGAATGAAAAATCACATTAAAAAAGGCATGTCGGGACTTCTTGCGTTCCTGATGTGCTTTACGGTTCTGCTCAGCGCCGGTGTAACGCCTGCTTTTGCGGCCTCGGAAACCTGTACCACATATTCGGTCGGCTTTCCGAGAGACGGTGATGCGAACCAGGTTTATTCCAATGAGGTCTGGGGTCACCCGTCGCTGACCCATATGAACGGATGGCATTCCAACGATGTGGATCTGACCACGCTTCACTGTATGAACAGTTATGACGGACAGATCTGCTACTGTATTGAGCCTGCAGTTGAAAGAGAGATGGGCGAAACGATGAGCGGCTTCGGTGAGGATTTCTGGGACAATTACCCCAGCAACCTGAACAACACCATCCAGCCGGACGATATCAAAGTTCTTCTGGGCCGCATCATGCAGTACGGCTATCACGGTACTCTCTCCACCGCATGGCGTTCCCAGAACTCGGCCGATGCGGATAAGATCGCGCATGCCTACGCTACCCAGATCCTCGTCTGGGAAACGGTCGTCGGCGAGCGTGACGCCAACTTCAATCATGTGAGCACCGGCAGCTATGATCCCATTAAAGCCGTGCTCAGATCCGGTCATCCGCTGTACAGCAGGATTAACTCCTATTACGACAGCATCGTCGCCAGTGTTCAGAACCACACAAAGATTCCGAGCTTTATGAAAAAGAGCTCCGGGAGCGCTCAGGAGATCGAGCTTGAGTGGAACGGCAGTGAGTATACGGCCACTCTGACCGATACCAACGGGGTTCTCTCTAACTTCACCTTTACTGCCAACGTCACCGGCATGAATTTCAGCGTCAGCGGAAATAAGCTCATCATCACCTCGGCTACAGCTCCTGCAGATACCGTTACCATCACTGCCACAAAGAGTCAGACGCGTTCCGGTGTCATCACCTGGAGCGACGGCCTGCATCAGTCCAGCGGACATCAGGATACCGTGACCTACTCGGCGACCGTGAGCGATCCTGTTAAGGCGTTCCTGAAGGTCAAGGTGAGCTACGGCTCCGCCAAGATCATCAAAACGTCCGAAGACGGAGTTGTTTCCGGTATTACCTTCACCGTTGTCGGAGAAGGTGTAAATCAGACAGTCACTACAAACGCCGACGGCGAGATCCTTGTCGAGAACCTTATGCCTGGCACTTATACCGTGACCGAGCAGGGCTACGACAGATACGAGCCTCAGGAGACCCGCCGCGTAACGGTCGTCAGCGGACAGACTGCTACCGTTTCCTTCAACAATGTCCTGAAGCGAGGAGAGCTTCGTGTGACGAAAACTTCGGAAGACGGCCTGAATGAAGGCGTGACCTTCCATCTTTACGGCACTTCGCTCAGTGGCATTCCGGTGGACGAATACGCTGTGACGGACGCTTCCGGAACTGCGGTATTCGAGGACGTGCTCATCGGCACCGGATATACGCTGGAAGAAGTCGATACGGCGGTCAGATACGTGGTTCCAGACGATCAGAGTGCTGCTATCGAATGGAATAAGGTCACCGAAAAGAGCTTCTCCAACATTCTGAAGAAGTTCTGTGTGACTGTTACCAAATCGGACAGTGCGACCGGGACCTCGCAGGGCGATGCTTCTCTTGCAGGAGCCGCGTACGGAATCTATAAAGACGGTCAGCTCATGGACACCTATTACACGGACGAAAACGGCCAGTTCACCACTGGTTATTATGTCTGCGGCAATGACTGGACCATCCGTGAGATTACTCCATCTGAAGGATATCTGCTCGATTCCACTGTCTATCCTGTCGGTGCTGAGGCAAAGAATTACAGCATCGAGCTGAACAATGCACCTGCCATCGACGTGACGGAGCGTGTCATTAAGGGCAATATCGCGATCATCAAGCATACAGACGATGGCGAGACTCAGATCGAGACGCCTGAAGAAGGAGCGACCTTCCAGATCTATCTCAAATCTTCCGGCAGCTTCGATGCCGCAAAAGAATCCGAAAGAGAGACTCTGGTATGCGATGAGAACGGATTTGCCCAGAGCAAGGATCTTCCGTACGGCGTGTACACGGTTCACCAGGTATGCGGCTGGGAAGGTCGCGAGCTGATGAAGGACTTCGACGTGTTCATCAGTCAGAACGGAGAAACCTACAGATATCTCATCAACAACGCGAATTTCAGATCCTTCATCAAAGTCATCAAGGTGGACGCTGAGACCGGCTGCACCATCCCTTATGCCGGAGCAGGCTTCCAAATCTACCGTCCCGACGGATCTCTGGTCACTATGACCTTCACGTATCCTTCGGTGACGACTATCGATACCTTCTACACCAACGATGAAGGCATGCTGATCACCCCTGAAAAGCTGGAGTACGGAACTGGCTATAAGCTGGTCGAAGTCTCCGCTCCGTATGGCTACGTGCTCAGCAACGAAGCCGTATCCTTTGATGTCACGGAGGACAATTCCACTGAAGAAGACGCCGTGAGGATCGTTGAGGTCCGCTTCTCCAACATGCCCCAGAAAGGTGTGATCAGAGTTTCCAAGTCCGGCGAGGTATTCGCCACAGTGTCTGAAAGCTCCGGAATCTATCAGCCCGTATTCGAGGTACAGGGTCTTCCCGGCGCGGCTTACGAGATCACTGCGGCGGAAGATATCTACACTCCGGACGGCACGCTTAGATACAGTGCCGGTGAAGTCGTGGACACCGTTGTTACCGGTGAAGACGGCATTGCGGAAAGCAAGCCTCTCTATCTCGGAAAATACGAAGTCCGCGAAACTGAAGCCCCGTACGGCATGGTCATCAATACGGAAGTCTATTCTGCAGAGCTTGTCTATGCCGGTCAGGAGGTCGAGATCACCGACACCGCTGTCAGCTTCATGAATGACCGTCAGAAGGCAGAAATCAGCCTTGCAAAGGTCCTTGAGCAGAACAAGCAGTTCGGAATCGGCATGAACGATGAGATCTCCGCAATCACCTTCGGATTCTACGCGGCTGAGGATATTACGGCTGCAGATGGATCTGTGATCCCGGCGGACGGGCTTATCGAGATCATGTCCCTTGACGAAAACGGAAAGGCGGCACTTAACACAGACCTTCCTTTCGGCAGCTACTATGTGCAGGAGATCAGTACGGACTGCCATTATATCCTCTCCGACGAAAAGTATCCGGTAGTCTTCGGGTATCTGGGACAGGATATCAGTGATGTAAGCCTTCAGGTAAATGGCGGCAGCATCACCAACGATCTTATCTACGCCGAGATCAACGGCCTGAAGAAGGATGAAAACGGATCCAGACTTGGCGGAGCGACGATCGGTCTCTTCACCACGACCGGACAGGAGCCGATTCTGACGACCGTATCTGCGGATGACGGCAGCTTCGCGTTCAAGGATGTTCCTTACGGCGAGTATGTGGTCCGCGAGGTTGCCGCTCCGGAAGGCTATGTGCTGGATGATACTCCTTATACGGTAAAGATCGACGCGGACGGAGCCGTTATTGAGGTTGAAATCACCGATACGCTCATCAGAGGCAATGTGCAGCTCACCAAGGTGGATAAGGATTATCCTGACCATCATCTGACCAGCGCGGTCTTTGAGGTTTACTCCGGAGATACGCTGATCGGCGTTATGGAAGAGCTCTCTGATGGTGTGTACCAGCTCGACAATCTTGAGTATGGCGAGTACACGCTGAAAGAGACAAAAGCTCCGGAAGGCTTCTATCTCGATGAAAATACCTACAGCTTCTCTATCAAAGAGAACGGCGTAACGGTAATTGTTGAGAACGAGGCCGGACACGGCTTTATCAACCAGGCTCAGACCGGCAGCATTCGGATCGAAAAGACTTCTGAGGACGGCGTGCTTGCCGGTTTCACCTTCAGAGTCACTGGTTCCGACATCACCGGAAACGCATTCTCGCAGGAGTATGTGACCGATGAGAACGGAGAGATCAAAATCGAAGGTCTCAGAGTCGGCGATTACGTTATCTCCGAGGTGTCGAACAAGGCGAACGAGGCCTATATTCTGCCACCCGACGTGACGGTTACCGTACACGCAGAGAAGACTGTTGTGGCCAAGTTCTATAACGAGCTCAAGCCGGTGACGGATATCCCAAAAACCGGCGACAACACCAATGTGACGCTGTGGGCGGCGCTTGCGGGAGTATCTCTCCTTGGAGCCGGAACCGCAGCGTTCTTCACATTCAGAAAGAAGAGGGAGGGCGGAAAGCATGAACGCTAAGATGATCATCGGAATCTGTCTCGTGGTCTTCATCATCGCGGGACTCATCTTTCTCAAGATCCGCGAGAAGAGAAAGAAGTAAGGAAAAACGGTCGGGCGGCATCCTCTGCGGTGCCGCCCCTGACTATCACGAGGAGGAAACTATATGTTCAATGACAGAGATTATGTAGAAAGCATCAAGCGCAGGTATCCGTCGGGTACCCGAATTGTTCTGGACAGAATGGGCGATGATCCGAGACCCATTGATCCCGGTACCAAAGGGACGGTGCTCCATGTGGACGACATCGGTACCGTGCACTGCGCCTTCGATAACGGAAGGCAGCTGGGACTGGTTCCCGGAGAAGACTCATTTCACAAGATCGCGCCCAGAGACAGAGGTGATGCAAGATGAAGTATCTCGTTGATATAAAAGACACCAGCTACGCGACCGTCGAGGTCGAAGCCAATTCCAAGGAACAGGCTGAAGAGATCGCGTATGGCAGATACTACGAAGGTACTGTCGAATGGCAGGACTGTGATATTGAAGTTGAAGCAAGAAAAGTTGAAAGAAATCGAGGTGAAAGATAATGGTTGATACCTGTGTTATGTGCGGGGCCTGTGTCCCGGAAGGCAGAATGGTCTGCCCGATGTGCGAGCACTTCAGCGCCAAACCGCACGCAAAAGATAAAAAGAGCGCTATTCTCGACTTCCTGAGAAAGCATCATACAGGAATGAGAAACGCCGTCCACAGCGCTGAACTGGAACGGCTTTTTTCTTTGGATGACAGAGCTGTGAGGCGTAAGATCAGCGCACTCCGCAAGGAAGGATATCCGATCTGCAGCGGCGACATGGGTTACTACTACGCTGAGAATCAGAAGGATATCAATTCCACTGTGGGCAGGCTGAACGATCTTATGACCGGCGTTTCAGACGCGAGGACCGGTCTCCTCTTTTCAAGGTTTCCGGAGCCGGTTATGACCGTCAGGGTTACCGTCATGATGAACGGCGGTGAGTTCTGATGCCAGATGACATTTATAAGCAGGACCGTTTCTACGTCGATCTTCAGAATGACGAAATCATCTGGTTGTATCACAACCCGGATGCTTTCAGCGGAGATCAGTTTGTCAGAAACCGTTTCAACATTGACCTTCTGAAAGAAGCGATTGAGAAATGTCCCATCGGACCCGACAGTGGTTATGAAGCCTATCCCGTCTACGACTATATCGAATCGAACTGCAGGCAGTATCTCAGTGATGTTGGCTCGGCGGAATACGGCGATGACATCATACTTTTCCAGACGGATCCGGTTGCAATTGCTCTAACTCAGACTACCCTCGATAAGCTGCAGCTGCTGTTCAAGGCCAAAGAGCTTATCAATGACTACAGCATCCGTGAGTTTGGTGATCCTGCGGACTTCTCCGATCCTGCAAAGGTCGGAATCGCATATACCACTACTGAGGATGACAAGCACGAGATCCAAGTATACGCCAATCTGGTTGACTTCCGAACCGAGGTATGGCTTGACGGTGAAAACGTCGCGAATCTCAGGGCGAAATCACTGCGGGATTATACAGAAAACGTGCTTCCGTATCTGGACTTTGATGAGATGGTTGCAATTCCGGACTGGGTAATTGATCAGTTTCAGCAAACAGGTCCCTACAGACCTGATCTGGAATATATGCAGTTTGAGGCTTGGGGCGATGTCCATGAGCTCTGTATCGAAGCCGGACACTATTCACGCGGCAACGGTCTTTTCCTTCAGCTGTACGAGAAATGCGGAGACGGTGAACTGGAACCGTACGCCACTCTGACCGTGAATCTTCCGGATCACTCATGCGGAAAGAACCGCGCCTATGTGGATACAAACAACTTCCCCGCAGCTATGTCGCTGATTTCCGAGTACAGGCTGGGAAGGCTCACCGGAAATATCGGGGCCAGCGGATACTGCAACTACCCGGAATACGAATTCAACCTGGCGGAGATCGAAAAGCACTGCCTGAATCCGGAGGAGCTTTTTGACCGTACGCCGAAAAACAAGGAAAGGAATGACGCACGATGAAAAAGGAAATCATTTTTATCGATGAAGACACCCTTACACCTGAAGAATGGGAGGCGATCGACGATGAGCAGACCGATGAATAAAGAGGAATACCGCGCTGAGCTCGCCGACGCGTTTGCTCATGTTCTTGAGGAAAAAGGACTGGAATGGAGAAAGGAATGGCGCGGTCAGGGCGGCGGTGCTCCGCACAACGGAATTACCAAGGCCAACTACAGAGGCTGCAACGCCTTCTGGCTTTCGCTGGTTTCCATGATGAAGGGCTATGACGATCCCCGCTGGGTGACGATGATCCAGATTATGGACAACGACGGAAAGTATCATCCCAATGAGAAATGGCACCTGAAGAAAGGATCAAAGGCAACCTATGTCGAGTACTGGTATCCGTACGACAACGCCGAAAAGAAGGCTCTCACCTGGGAACAGTACCGTCAGGAACTGGCCGACGGCAGAAGCGAAAAGGAGTTCACGCTTTCCACGAGATATACTGCGGTCTTTAACGCCAACGATATCGAAGGAATGCCGGAACTGCAGATTGCGGATAATCCTGATGTTTCTCAGGATGAACTGACCAGAAGACTCTCCGACGGTATGGGCGTGGAGATCCTCACTGACGGCGGCGACCAGGCATATTATTCTCCGACGCAGGACAAGATTCATCTGCCCACTCCGGGCTCTTTTGAAAACGAATATGCCTTCAACGCCACCGCGCTGCACGAACTATCTCACAGCACGGGGCATCCCGCCAGACTTAACCGCCCGCAGGGAGCGTTCTTCGGTACAGAGCAGTATGCGTATGAGGAGCTTGTGGCAGAGATGTGTTCCTGCTTTATGGGCGCTGAGCTCCAGACGGAGGCGACGCCGCAGCACATCGATAACCACAAGGCTTATGTGCAGTCCTGGATCCAGGCGATCCGCGAAAAGCCTGAAACGCTGGTGAAGGCTATCAAGGATGCTCAGGCTGCCGCCAACTATATGGATTACAAGGCTGGTCTCATCACTGAAAAGGAATATGAGAAGGTCTGCGGATCCGTTATAGAGGTCAAGGTAAAGACACGCGATATGGAACGATAAAACCATTGTTTTTCCGGCGTTTCTATGCTAAAATGTCGATGCTGAATCTGAGAGACGCTTACAACTTCAAGCATTCGTAGAATGAGAGTACGAATCATATTGAATGGGTAAGCAATATGGTTTAGCAGACAAATGAGTAAATCATTGAAACTATCAGTTCCTGACGAATTCTCATTATGGAATTGAGAAAGCAGTTGTGCGTTGACTGAAGTTGTCCCCCTGTTGTTTCGTTGCTTTACACCACAGAATTTGAACCAGTGAGTTTTTACTGGCTTTGTTCTGGCGTGTGTAAAGCGATATTCCCGAAGAATCGTAGTCCACGCATGAACAGAGTGCGTGGACTTTTTGGTTCGGAAAGGAGTAAAGAATGAGCAACAAAAAAGTGTCCGGCAAGACTCACACTAAGGAGCAACTGGATAATTGGGCTAACCAGCATAACCCTAACAACAAAGCTTATAAGGCTAACGCTGATAACAGTTCCAATCAAATGAATCCGAATCACAAGACGCATCAACAGATTCATAATTCCAGGCGCAGGAACAAGGCTTATCTCGTGCCAGACTGGGCACCAGATTATCCAGAGTATGATGACTAAGGAGGATGGTTTTAATGAGCAAGCGTTTTTTTGATTTTGAAGATGGCGAAATATGCCGCTCCATTTCGAATAACATGGCAATGAGTTCTGACGGAGATCTACTATTGAGAATGTCAGATAGTATGGTCATGGATATGGATTCCGGAGATCTTCATATCATTTCAGGTTGGTCTTCTGACGATGATGAAGATTAATCGCACATTTGCAGATGCTGTTTCCTTCGGATACGATAAAGAAAAAAGGTCAGGTGACAGATATGTTCCGAAAGAAACAACAGAAAAGGATCGTGGAATTGAATCCCGCTGAGGTCCGTCTCATGCTGAAGGATCTGATGAATTTCAGAAACAAGGCGATGAACGCGGGCAAGCCCACGGAAGACATCAATGACCTGATCCTTATGTTAACCAAATAAACCCATACGGTATCTGAAGCCGCGGAGTGATGATGAAAGTCAAAGCTCCGCGGCTTTTTTCGTTGAAAGGAGCTTTTTATGACTGAGAACGATAAGAACAGACTGAAGAAGTATTTCGAAGAACTTCTTGATGATCTTGAGGACGGAGAGATCCGTGAGATCCCCATTATTGAGTGTGTTGACGCAAAGGACGGCGACGACGATGCAGTATGAAATGAAACAGGTATCGATCCGCATGGTTAAGGAACCGCCGCTCATATCTGACAGACCCATCACCGGACCCGACAGCGCAGTCGATATTATCAGCGAGTATCTCGGCGATTTCGACCGGCAGCTCATGGTGCTGGTCAATCTCCGCAATGACGGAAAACCCATCAATATGAACATCATGAGCATCGGGACGATCAACGCGTCTATCGCGTGTCCCATAGAGGCGCTGAAGGCGTCTATCCTGTCCAACGCGGCGGCCATCATGCTTTTTCATAATCATCCGTCAGGAAATCTCACGCCGTCCAGAGAAGACATCATGACTACGGACAAGATGATAAAAGCGTACCGGCTGCTGGACATTCAGGTTCTGGATCACATCATTATCGGACCGGACAGGCAATTCTATTCCATGAGAGCCCGCGATACTTTTGATCTTCCGAGTTCGGACTACTGTGCAGTCCTGAATGACCTACGGTTCGATGATCTGAAACCCAGACATCCAGATCGCGGAGCAGCGAGGTGACCCCATGCCGTATATTTCAGCTGACGCTCTGCAGCAGGCCAGAAGGATCGACCTTCTTTCCTACCTGCAGACGAACGAACCCGGAAATTTGGTCCGGATATCCGGGAACAATTACTGTACCAGAGAGCATGATTCCCTGAAGATCAGCAACGGGAAATGGCACTGGTTTTCCAGAGGTATCGGCGGGGTATCCGCCCTGGATTATCTCATTAAGGTAAAGGACTACTCCCTTCCTGAGGCGGTGGAGCTTCTCGTGGGCCGGAGCGCTATGGAGACTCCGGCCTTTTCCTATGCTCCGAAAAAGCAGGAACCGAGAAAGCTCCTGATGCCCGAACTGGAGAAATATCCGTACTACGCGAAGAAGTATCTTAAGAGCCGTGGTATCCATCCGGTCATCATAGATTACTGCATTGAAAACAGTCTGCTGTTTGAGACAGCAAACTACCACAACGCGGTCTTTGTCGGATACGACCCACAGGGCATCGCAAGATACGCCGCCATGCGCGGAACGCGATCTGCTTATAAGGGCGAAGTCACCGGCAGTGACAAGCACTTCTCATTTTCGATATCGGCAACCCCTGACGCGGAACACGTCCATTTATTTGAGGCCGCAATCGATCTTTTGAGCTATGCCACGCTTGAGCTGTATGAAGGCCGTGACTGGAAACACGATGCGCTGCTTTCCCTTGCGGGAGTCTTCCAGACCAGGCGCGAGAATGTCGTGCCTATCGCCCTGAGCCAGTATCTGAAAGATCATCCGAATATAAAAGCGCTGCACCTTCATCTGGATAACGATGAGGTCGGGCGCGGCGCGGCAGCTGGCATCATGGGAGGCTTATCCGGCAAATACGAGATATTTGACGAGCCTCCGGTGCCCGGCTGCAAGGACGTAAACGACCAGCTGATGCAGCGCGTTGGAATCAAAAAGAAGGAGGAATACGAACGGTGACAGACATCAGAATCTATCAGATCGATCTCGACAAAGATCATGACGGCGTTGCCTTCGAGCCGTACGCCAGCCTTTCCCGCTGGCAGGACTCTCCCGATGTAAACGCATCTCTGTACGAGACAGTCTTCAAGGGAGAGATCGAAGCAAAGGACATTGAAGATATCTATCGCATTTTCAATGCGGAAAAGCCGGAAGGATATGAAGGTAGATCCCTTTCCGTATCCGATGTAGTCGAGATCGTGAAGTCGGACGATATCAAGCCCGGCTTTTATTATTGCGACAGCATCGGTTTTAAGGCCGTCCCCTTCGATGCGGAGCTGGCTCAGGAGATGCGCGAGAAGAACATCACTGTCGTAATGCTTGAACCCGGCAAGGTTGCCCGAACCGCTGTGATCGGCTCCTCTCTTGAGGAGCTTCAGCAGGCGGTTGGCGGATGCATCGAGGCCTTCTATCCCTTCGAGGAGGAGGTCTGCATCGTATGCAACGACGAGGGAAAAATGAACGGCATGAGTCCCTGCAGAGCGGTTTACGGTGAAGACGGCAAGATGATGGATATCATTTTCGGCCCGTGCTTCATCTGCGACTGCAGTGGCGAGAACTTCGGTTCCCTCAGCCAGGATCAGATCAAACGCTATACCGAGCAGTTCAGGAATCCGGAACGGTACTACAGAATCGACGGCGAAATCAAAGCCGTTCCCTATGAACCTAAGGTCACCGACCTTGCGAGGTAAACCTACGGTAAAGGACGCAAGGGTTGCGGCATTTTACCAGCAAGCATCGCCCTTTGGGGACAAAGGTCTGCTTGTTGGGGTAGCCCCAAACCCTTGCACTGCCTGAAAGGAGGAATTATGGCAAGACGCGGAATAGAAATCAAGGTCCGTCTTGATGAAAGCGAAGCGGCTGCGCTGAACAGAGATGTGAAGAAAGCGGGCGTTTCCCGCGAAGCGTATCTCAGATCTCTGATCCGCAAAATGCCGCTGAAAGAGAAACCGTCAGTGGATGTGATCGACATCCTGAAGAATCTTCAGCAGATCAATAACAACATGAACCAGATAGCCGTGAAAGCGAATGCCAAGGGCTTCGTGGACACGGCTTCTTACTGGGAAAACGTGAGATGGCTGAAGGAGACGGTGAGCAAACTAATGGAGGTTATGTACCCGTAATGGCAACCACATCTATCTGGAGGGTCAAAGGGTATATCAGCAAGGTTCTGCTCTACGCGCAGAACCCGGACAAAACTATGAACCCGGAAGTGATACCGGTCCCGGAGAACGCCGATAAAGATTCTCTGGGTGACGTTATCGCGTACGCCGGGCGTGAGGATGCTACCAACCAGAGACAGCTCGTCTGGGGCATACACTGCTCGCCGGAGACCGCCAGAGACGATATGCTCCGTGTGAAGAAAGCCTTCGGCAAGGAGGACGGCACAATAGCCTATCACGGCTACCAGTCCTTTGCCGAAGGTGAGGTCACCCCGGAGGTCGCGCATCAGATCGGTATCCGACTGGCGCAGGAAGTCTGGGGCGACCGCTACCAGGTCCTTGTCTGTACCCATCTTGATAAAGACTCTCATATTCATAATCACTTTGTCGTGAACACGGTCTCCTTCGTGGACGGGATCAAGTATCACCGCACCAATGAAGACTATCAGTTCATGCGGGATGTCTCCGACAGACTGTGCCGTGAATACGGTCTGTCCGTTGTGAAGCATCCCGAAGGCAAAAAGAAAAACTACGGCGAATGGAGCGCCGAGAAAAACGGCAAGCCAACATACCGCCAGAAGATCCGCGAGGATATCGACCGCGCGATAGCCGTGTCTCTTACGGAAACGGAGTTCTATGACGCGCTGGAGGAAATGGGCTATGAACTGAAGTTTACCGCCAGATCCGGCAAGGAACTTCAGCGGCCATCCCTGAGGCCTTCCGGTTCGGAAAGGTTCTTCCGCTTTGACCGGCTCGGTGAGGATTATTCCCTGGACGAGATCTCAAACCGAATCCTGGAGAATATCCGCAGGAAGGACCCCTTCCCCGAAGAGACGCGGAACGCTGTCCGGAGGTACCGCGCTTATTACCCGCCGAAGACAAAAGCGCGCGGGATCGCAAAGCTCTATTATTACTATTGCTACGAGCTTCATATCATCGTCAGGTATCCGGCATCCGTGCAGAGAGTCTCGCATTTTATGCGGGAGGACATCCGGAAGCTCGATCAACTGGATGCCCAGACGCGGTTCCTTGCCGAGAATGGTATCGAGACCTATGAGGATCTGGAGAAATACCGGGACCGCGCCGAGCAGGATATCGATTATCTGAAAAGAGACCGCGATATGCTCCGCAACGAGCTCAAGCGTGTTATTCGCAGAGGCGATGAAGCGGAGATTCTTGCGGTGAAAGGCAGAATATCGGTCATAACCGCACGGATACAGAAACTCAAGGACGGCTGCATTGTCTGCGACCTTGCAGAGCAGCGTGCCGCACAGATGCAGGCGGAACTTGACCTGCTGCAAAACAATAATCAGGAAAAGGAGGAATTGACTGATGAACTACTCAGGGGAAGCGGCGGAACAGGTCGTGAGAATGAGTCTCAACGGCGTGGAAGTCGCAGCTAAAATCAGCGGCAAGGCTGCCGAAAGGCTGGCGGTGCTGCTCTACGCGGTCCTTCGGGACCAGAAGAAAACCAGAGGAAAGATCCGTCTTACCAATATGCTGAAGAGCGGAAAAGAACTGAAGGTGTTTGCCGTAAAGGACGGCGAGCTCCAGAAGTTCTGCGAGGAGGCTAAGAAGTATGGTGTGCTCTACTGCGTGCTGAAAGACAACAAGGCCAACGACGGTCTGACGGATATCATGGTCCGTGCAGAAGATGCAAGCAAGATCAACCGTATCTTCGAGCGCTTCAATCTCGCCACGGTGGATATGGCTTCCGTAAAGACCGAGATCCAGAAATCCAGGGATGCAAAGGTTCAGACCGGCGAGGATATCGCTCCTCCGGAAAGAACCCAGTCCGTGGATGAAAAGCTCAATGAGTTCCTGGATACCGTTGTCACGGAGAAAGAGAATCCGACTTCGGAAAGGCCGGAAAACGGAAACCCCACCATGGCCCGGACTGCGAAGTCCCGTCCGTCCGAGCCTTCATCCGAGAGCAGAAGAGCCCGAAGCGACGTGGGCGACCCTGAACGTGGTGATCATAGCTCCCGTCCTTCCGTGAAGGAAGAGCTCAGACAGATTCGCGACGAACAGAGGCAGAAGTCGTCTGAAGGCCCTTCGGTAAAGACTCCCGAACTGGAACATATTCCTGTTCCGGTCAAAAAGAAATCGGATAAGGAGGTAACGCTCTGATGGCACCGGATGAAAAGGTAGTCGTGACGCTGGACGATTTTGAGCAGCGTCTTCTGGTCAGCGGTCTCGCTGACTTCCGCAATGACCTCATAAGGGACGAGAAGCCCACGGAAGATGTGGACGATCTCATCCTGAAGGTCATCGATGCCCCGACACAAAAGGAAAAGAGAAAGGCTGACCGTGAGGCACGATAAGCTTTCCCGGCAGAATATCATTCTCTACTGTCTCGGCACCGTTCCTGTTATTTGGCTCGGTCTTCTGATTGCGCCGTATTTCGATGAAGGCATTGTAGGCCTGGTAAAAAACTTCGGAGAGGTCATGAACAATCCTTTCCGGATCACGCTATGTGAGGACAGCCTGAAAACTGTCCTCACTCTGCTTTTCGGCTATGCAATGATCCTTGGGATATATCTCTCATCGGAACGAAACTACAGAAGGCGTGAAGAGCACGGTTCGGCCAAATGGGGCATGCCGGAACGGATCAACAGGAAGTATGCCGATACACCGAAAACCGAAAACAAGATCCTTACTCAAAACGTATCCATAGGGCTTGACGGACGGAAGCACAGGCGGAATCTGAACACGCTGGTATGCGGCGGATCAGGCTCCGGCAAGACCCGCTTTTTCGCCAAGCCCAACATCATGAACTGCAATACCAGCTATTGCGTCCTTGACCCGAAGGGCGAGCTCCTGGCGTCTACAGGGGCTCTCCTGGAGGAGCACGGGTACGAGATCCGTGTGCTGGATCTTGTAAATATGGACAGGTCCCACTGCTACAATCCTTTCGTTTACCTTAGGAACGATAACGATATTCAGCGGCTGGTGACAAACCTGTTCAAGAACACCACGCCAAAGGGCTCCCAGACGCAGGACCCTTTCTGGGACCAGGCTGCGACGATGCTGCTCCTGGCCCTTATTTTTTATCTGCATTACGAGGCACCGCCTGAGGAACAGAACTTTCCGATGGTCATGGACATGATCCGCGCCGGTGATGTTAGAGAGGATGACGAGACGTACCGTTCCACGCTGGATATTCTCTTCGAGCGTCTTGAGATGAGGAACCCGGAACACATAGCGCTGAAGTATTACCGCAGCTACCACTCCGGCTCCGGCAAGACTCTGAAGTCGATCCAGATCACGCTGATGTCACGTCTGGAAAAGTTCAATCTGGAAAGCCTTGCGAGCATAACCCAAAACGACGAAATGGAGCTGTGGAGCCTGGGAGAAAAGAAAACGGCAATCTTCGCTGTTATCCCGGACAACGACAGTTCCTTCAATTTCCTCGTGGGAATGCTCTATACGCAGATGTTCCAGCAGCTTTATTACCAGGCGGATATCATCCACGGCGGCAGGCTTCCCGTTCACGTCCATTTCTGTATGGACGAGTTCGCGAACGTCGCGCTGCCTGACGAATTTGACAAGCTGCTCTCCACGATGCGTTCGCGTGAGATAAGCGTCAGTATCATAATCCAGAACCTTGCGCAGCTTAAGGCTCTGTTCGAAAAGCAGTGGGAATCCATCGTGGGCAACTGCGACGAGTTCCTGTATCTCGGCGGCAATGAGCAGTCCACTCATGAGTACGTATCAAAGCTACTCGGTAAAGAGACTATTGATACCAATACTTACGGTCGTGCCAGAGGCAGGAACGGCAGCTATACCACCAACTGGCAGATCACGGGCCGCGAGCTCATGACGCCGGATGAGGTTCGCAAGCTGGATAACCAGTACGCCCTACTGTTCATTCGCGGCGAATGCCCGGTTGAGGATCTGAAGTACGACATTACGAAGCATCCCAACGTCAGGTTCACCACGGACGGCGGTGCCGAACCGTACCGACACGGCGAGGACCTTATCAGCATCGCTACGCTTGAGATCGACGAAGGCCTTCTCAAGAAAGCAGAATCAGATCCTGTCGGTGAAGACGAATACCTCTTCTTCTGCGAGGAGGAGTTCGAAGAATTACTCAAAAAGAAAATGGAGGAAAAGAAAAATGAGCAGAAAAAACAAGAACAAGCCTGAGACTCCCGCAAAGGTCAAGAAGGGTTTCCGCGTCTACGCGGCTGCCGTACTTTGCCTTGCCATGATGCTCGGCACCGGCACTGTTGCTTTCGCGGCAGGCGGCGATCCCATCAACGTCGTGAACAACCTCAGCGATTTCATCTTCGGTTTGATCCGCGCAGTCGGTCTTATCATTCTCGGCTGGGGCATCGTGCAGGTCGGCATGTCTTTCCAGAGCCATGACCCCTCTCAGCGTTCCAACGGTTTCCTGACTCTCGCGGGCGGTATCATTATCACTTTCGCAAAAGAGATCCTGAATCTTATCATCGGCTAATCCGGTATCCGTTCAATAGGGACGGCTCTGTCAAAAGGAGCCGTCCCGAAAGGAGGTGTTTGAATGTCGGATAACTGGATTGTACAGAATCTGGAACGGGCCCTGGAAGTCTGGAACGAGAAACTGGCTGAGATCTGGATGATCATCACCCAGTCACCCGAAAACTTCAAAGGCGGCTCTATCTGGTCCGTAATCACAAGCATTCACGGAGCACTGCAGGCTATCGGATACGCACTGCTGGTGCTCTTTTTCGTTATAGGTGTAATGCGCACCTGCGGCAGCTTCGCTGAAGTGAAGAAGCCCGAACACGCAGTCAAACTGTTTATCCGCTTTGCTATCGCAAAAGGCGTGATCACTTACGGTCTCGAATTGATGATGGCTTTCCTGAGCGTCATACAGGGCGTCATCAGCACCATCATGAACTCAGCAGGGTTCGGTACGGCAACGACCACCATGCTCCCGGCTGAGATCGTCACGGCGATTGAGGACTGCGGATTCTTTGAGAGTATTCCGCTCTGGGCGGTAACGCTGATCGGCGGACTGTTCGTATGGGTGCTGAGTTTCATCATGATTCTCAGCGTTTACGGCAGGGTTTTCAAACTCTATATGTATACCGCCATTGCGCCGGTGCCGCTCTCCACGTTTGCCGGAGAGCCCACGCAGAACGTCGGCAAGAGCTTTCTCAAGAGCTATGCGGGCGTCTGTCTGGAAGGCGCGATCATCGTACTGGCGTGCATCATCTTCTCTGTTTTCGCATCCAGCCCGCCTGTCGTCGATACGACCGCTACGGCGGCGTCAATGGTATGGAGCTATATCGGCGAGCTCATATTCAACATGCTGATCCTGGTCGGATCAGTTAAGATGGCGGACCGTATCGTCAGAGAAATGATGGGTCTTTAATGGAAGAAAGGAATGACTATGAATACCTACAGAATACAAAGCTATGAGGATATCCGGGATAGTCTCCGCGTAAGGCTGATGGATATCAAAAGAAACCCTGAAACGCTGCAGAACAGCGTATACCAACCTGTCGGCTGCGGACTGGCCCTTGTCGCCTATATGGAACTGCCTGAAGAGATCGCGGACGGCGGGATCGCCAATGTCCCCGCGAAGCTTGCTTCCGGTCTTGCGGACGCCAACCCCGAAGCTATCCTTGAGGACGCGATGGAGCGCTCTGTGTCACAGAGTCATCCGAAGCTCTGCGCCATACAGGATATGCTGTTCGGCTCTATGACCGGCATGGAACCGGAGAACTATCTGACGGGCGGAGACGCGCCGGAAGATACTCTGCTGGTCCTGACGACCGAAGACGGACGCCTCGGCGCGTCGGCGCTCTTCTATCCAGGCATGAAGGAAAAGATCGGAGAGATCGTCGGCAAGGATTATTTCGTCCTGCCGAGTTCCATTCATGAAGTTCTGATCATGCCGGACAACGGGCAGATGACTCCTATGGAGCTGGCAAAGATGGTCAAAGAGATCAACGATAACGAAGTCAGCCCTCAGGATCTGCTCTGCAGCAGGGTGCTGCGGTTCCGCGCGGATACGCAGGAACTGTCTGTGGCGGCTGACGCGGAGCGCCGCAGAGAAATGGAGAGATGATTATGGAAGTAAAGATAAACCGCGAGATCCGCAACTATACGGAATCCATGTTTTTCGGACTGTCACTCAGGCAGTTCTTTTTTTCTATAGCAGCTATGGGCGTCGCCGTGCTGCTTTACTTCCTTCTGAAGCCGTATGTAGGAACAGAAACGGTCTCCTGGATGTGTGTTCTCGGTGCCGCGCCTTTCGCGGCGCTGGGCTTCATCACATATCACGGGATGACCGCCGAGCAGTTCATCTGGGCATGGCTCCGCTCAGAGATGCTGGAGCCCAGAGAGCTGCACTTCGAGTCTGAAAACATCTACTACGAGGCTCTGAAGGAAACAATCACAAATCATGAAAAGGAGGCTTTGAGGAAGCATGATTAAATCCATCAAAACTATCCAGAGTACGGATAAGGAAAAGTACAAGGTCCCGAAGAAAGTCCAGGACGTGATCCCTATCAAAAGGATCTGGCCTGACGGGATCTTTCAAGTCGGCAGCAAGTTCGTGAAGAGCTGGAAGTTTGCCGACATCAATTATCTGGTTGCGAGCCGCGAGGATAAGGAGAGCATGTTCCTGACCTATTCGGAACTGCTCAATTCCCTGGACAGCGGCGCTACCACAAAGATCACCATCAACAACCACCGCATGAAGAAGGCGGATTTCGAGGAGTCCGTTCTCATGCCGCTCAAGTGCGACGGCCTTGATGACTACCGCAGGGAGTATAACCAGATGCTTCTGGATAAGGCGATGGACGCCAACGGCATCACGCAGGAAAAGTATATTACCGTCACTGTCGCCAAGAAGAACATCGAGGATGCCCGTGCATATTTTGCCAGGACCGGAGCTGAGCTCTCACAACACCTGACCGCGCTCGGTTCTCGCTGCATCGAGATGACCGCCGTTGACAGGCTCCGCGCTCTGCATGACTTCTACCGTTCCGGCGAGGAAAACGCCTTCGCGTTCAACCTGAAGGACAATATGCGCAAAGGTCACTGCTTCCGTGACTATATCTGTCCGGACAGCATTGAAAAGCACGCAGATTTCCTGAAGCTCGGCGAGAAATACGCCCGTGTTCTCTATCTCAAGGACTATGCCAGCTATATCAAAGACAGCATGGTGGCAGAGCTTACGGACATGAACCGTAATATGATGCTCTCCATCGACGTTATTCCCGTCCCGACCGATGAGGCGGTCCGCGAGGTCGAGAACCGTCTTCTCGGCGTCGAGACGAATATCACCAACTGGCAGAGAAAGCAAAATCAGAACAACAACTTCTCCGCTGTAGTTCCCTACGATATGGAGCTTCAGCGCAAAGAGTCCAAAGAGTTTCTGGATGACCTGACGACCCGTGACCAGCGCATGATGTTCGCAGTCATCACTATGGTCATCACAGCTGATTCCAAGGAACAGCTCGATACCGACACGGAGACGATCCTGGCAACAGCCAGAAAGCACATGTGCCAGATGGCAGTGCTGAAATATCAGCAGCTGGATGGACTCAATACTGTACTTCCCATCGGGACCCGCAGGATCAACGCGTTCCGTACGCTGACCACTGAAAGCCTGGCGGTTTTCATTCCCTTCAAGGTGCAGGAGATCATGGATAAGGGTGGCATCTACTTCGGAGAGAACGCTATTTCCCACAATCTGATCATGTGCAACAAGGAGAACCTGCTGAACCAGTCCGCCTTCGTGCTAGGTGTTCCCGGCTCCGGTAAATCCTTCAGTGTAAAGGAGCTGATCGCTTTCCTGATCCTGAATACGGATGACGATATCCTTATTTGCGACCCTGAAGGCGAGTATGCACCCCTCATTGAGGCTATGGGCGATATTGGTTCCGTTATCAGAGTATCCGCCGGTGGCCGCGACAGACTCAACGCCATGTATATGGTTGACGGCTACGGCGAGAACAATCCTATCGTGGTCAAGTCCGAGTTCATCATGTCCCTTATCGAGCAGATCGATAAGAAAGGCGTCGGCCCGCAGCACAAGTCCATCATCGACCGCTGTATTGCAAATGTGTACCGCAACGCATATGAGACCGGAACGACTCCTACGCTCTGCACTCTCCGTGAAATGCTCCTGGAACAGCCGGAGCCGGAGGCAAAGCAGATTGCGCTCTCCCTTGAGCTCTATACGACCGGTTCGCTGGACATCTTCGGTCATCAGAGCAATGTGGATCTCGACAAGCGTGTAGTCGTGTTCGACATTCACGGGCTCGGCGCTCAGCTGAAGCCTACCGGCCTGCTGGTCATTACCGATACCATGCTGAACCGTGTCACGCTCAACTGGAAGAAGGGCAAGCGCACTCACGTTTTCATCGACGAGTTCCATGTGGTGTTTGAGAATGAGTTCTCCGCTCAGTTCTTCAACTCCGCCTGGCGTCAGTTCCGTAAGCGTAACGCATACCCGACCGCTATTACTCAGAACGTGGAATATCTTCTGGATTCCGTTCAGGCTAGCACAATGCTTTCCAACTCGGAATTCATCGTCATGCTGAATCAGGCAGCATCCGACAGAGGCGAGCTGGCGAAGCTTCTGAACATCTCCAATGAACAGATGAGCTATATCACCAATGCCGATCCCGGCTGCGGTCTGATCAAGTACGGTGGATCACTGGTGCCTTTCGTGAACCGCTTCCCGAAGGATACCAAGCTCTACCAGCTGATGACCACCAAGCCCGGTGAGGGCATTTTTGCGGGGCAGGTCTCTTAAGGCCTGCCTCAGTCAGGAGGAACAGATGAAAAAGAAAAAGATTATAGGAATCGTGCTGATGGTTATCTTCACAGCGGCAGCTATTGTCTCCGGCGTCATGTTCGCAAGACAGTACAGCGACGCAAAAGCCAGTGTGGATACTTTTGACGATCTCGCCGGGCTGGTCGTGGACATTGAGACACCGTTGCCGGAAACCCCTGATGAGACCAATGAACCGGCAGAGTTTACGGAAGAAGAGCTTCGCGGTCAGCAGGCTGCTCTCGCTCATGAAAAGTACGGTGCGCTGTTTGAGCAGAATCAGGATTTTATTGGATGGATCTCCATTGACGGAACCAATATCAACTATCCCGTCATGCAGACGCCGACGAATCCCGATTACTACCTGAAGCACGCATTTGATAAAAGCTGGAGCGATTACGGCGTTCCGTATATCGAGGAAAGCTGCATCATGGGCATCAGCAACAACATCGTTATTTACGGCCATCACATGAAAAACGGCAGCATGTTCGCCGATCTCTGCAATTATACGGATGAAGACTTCTGGCGTGAGCATCTGCTCATCCACTTTGATACGCTCTCTTCCTTCGGTGAGTATGAGATCGTCGCTGTTTTCAGGTTCAATACGAACAAGGAGACCTTCAAATACAACGAGTGCGTCACCATGAACGAGGAGGAGTTTAATGAGTTCATGCAGGAAGTCCACGCCCGCGAAATGTACGACACTGGTATTGACGCGGAGTACGGTGATCAGCTCCTGACGCTTTCCACCTGTGAATACTTCTACAAGAACGGGCGCTTTGTAGTTGTTGCAAAGAAGGTGGTCTGATGCCTGAGATCAAAACAAGAGAAACGGTAAAGGACATCAAGATCCTGGACAAGGCCTCTGTAGCCGGAGAGCGGATGAAACACGCTTTTATCCGCTCAAAGGATACAGCTCAGAACTTGATGGATGACGGCCAGGTGTCTCCCTCCGAATACGCTGAAGACAAGATCAGATATACGGCTGAGGATGTTGCCTACGACACCGGTCACACCATTAAAAAGGAAACCGACAAAGCGGTTGATAAAGGCCGTGAGGTCTTCCGTGAACACCGCCGTGAGAAACGGCTTGAGCGTCAGGAGAAAAAGGCCGATGAAGCGGTCCGCCGCTATGAGCAGCGCACAGAGCAAAACGTATCTCAGGCTGCTCACCAGACCCGTAGCAGCGTAAGGGCTAAGGACACGACTATCAAAACTGCTCAGCGTACAGAACATACGGTGAAACAGACCGCGAAGTCCACCGGAAAGGCTACGATCAAGACTGCGGACGCCTCTATTAAATCAACTCAGAAAGCAGTTAAAACTGCTGAGAAGACATCCAAAGCAGCCATCAAGACTGCCGAGACAACCGCGAAAGCAACAAAGAAAGCAGCCGAGGCTGCTGCCAAGACCGCGCAGAAGGCCGCTATAGCCGCAAAGCAGGCTGCCATTGCTGCTTATAAGGCGGCGGTTGTTGTAGGTAAGGCTATCGTCGCGGCAGTCAAAGCCCTTATCGCCGCTATCAAGGAACTCGTGGCTGCTATAGCTGCCGGAGGCTGGGTTGCCGTAGTCGTTATCATCGTGATCTGCCTGGTTGCGCTGATCGTGGGTTCTTGCTTCGGAATCTTCTTTTCCAGCGAGGACACCGGATCGAATATGACCATGCAGCAGGTCGTCTGTGATATCAACGAGGATTATCAGAATCGGATAGAGTCTATCAAGGCCAACAATCCATATGATGATCTTGAGATGTCCGGCTCCCGTGCTGTGTGGCCGCAGGTACTGTCCATCTATGCGGTGAAGACCACGACGGATCCGGATAACGCTATGGAAGTCGCAACCATGACTGACGAGAAGAAGCAGCTGCTGACGGATATCTTCTGGGCGATGAATGACATTTCTTACCGCACCGAAACACGGACGGAAACAGAAATCGTCGAGTCAGACGACGGAAATGGCAACATTCTGGAAGAGGAAGTCGAGGTAACTCATACCACGCTTTATATCGTGGTCGCTCATAAAGACGCTGATGCTATGGCAAGCCAGTACAACTTCAGTGCTGACCAGAACAAGCAGCTTGGGGAGCTTCTTGCGGCAGACAACTCCATGTGGCTTGCGGTGCTCTATGGAATCTATGGCTCAGACGACATGATCGTTCAGATCGCCCTCACTCAGATAGGCAATGTAGGCGGCGAGCCTTACTGGTCCTGGTATGGATTCAGTTCCCGTGTGGAATGGTGCGCATGCTTTGTTTCCTGGTGCGCTGACCAGTGCGGATATATCGAGAACGGTATCATTCCGAAGTATGCCGGATGCGTTACCGGAGTAAACTGGTTCAAGCAAAGAAATCAGTGGGCTGACAACTCCATTGAACCCACGCCCGGAATGATTATCTTCTTCGACTGGGATAACAAAGGCGGCTCAGGTCCACAGGATGGCCTTTCGGATCACACCGGTATCGTCGAAAGGGTCGAGAACGGTATCGTATACACGGTAGAAGGCAATACCAGCGACAGTTGTGCTGAGAGACACTACTCCGTAGGATACTATGAGATCCTTGGATATGGCATCCCGGCGTATTAAAACAATGCTCCTGTATCGGACTCTGAAAGAGTCCGGTGCAGGAGTTTTTTATTATATTTGCATGTTGTCGGCTACGAGTGACAACACATCATTTTCGATTATGAAATTTGCGTGCTAATCTTGATTTTTGCGAATTCGTATGCTATAATATGCGATGTATATCTATGCCCAGTCTGGAATGACGGGCATTCACTATAAATTGGGTCGAAATGGAGGCGTTTCATGAAGATCAGTTACGATAAGCTCTGGAAGTTGATGAAGAAGAACAAGATGAAAAAGAGCGAATTAGCAGCAGCAGCTGAGATTAGCGGATATACAATGACTAAACTATACAGAGACGAGCCAGTATCGCTTGAAGTCATGATGCGTCTATGCAAAGTGTTCCATTGTGATATCGGCGATGTCGTTGAAATGATCGAAGAGGATTAAAGCTATGGACACACTTAAACCTTCAGCTCTTACAACAGAGCTTCTTAATACAGGGCAAAGCGGCGTCCCGTTAGTAATCTGCTCGGAAGCCCCTCGCGTTAGAAAAAGGATAGAAAGCGCCGGATATCAGGAAGTGAAGATAAACAAAGAACTATCAAAACGCCTGTTGGATATCCCTAAGGAGGATCGTCCAAAACGTGTGGAAAAGACACTAAAAGGCATGCTCAACTATCACGTTCCAATCTTTGTGACCGACTTCGAGATGCTGTTTGATCCGCGTTACGAAATAGACGTATTACGGTTCTTCTGCGAAAAGGCGCGAATAATAAATGTGGCTATAAAATGGCCCGGCCAATTTACAGATGGAAAACTTACATACGCCACCCCGGAAGATCCAGATTATCATGAGTTTGATTGCAATGCGTATCAGATACGGATTGTTCAATAGGAGGAAGAATTATGAAGTATAAGCAGTTAATAAGCTTCAACCCCATCACCACCGTAATTCAGCTTACGGATGCAAATGATGTCACCGAAGAGGAAAAACTGGTACGCAGCTATGTTATGTCCGACGAAATGGAGAAAAGGATCTCCGACATCATGCTTGGACAATTACAGTTCGAGGAATACAACGACAACAAGGGTATATTCCTTGTAGGTAACTACGGTACCGGTAAATCCCACTTAATGTCCCTGGTATCTGCTATTGCTCACGACGCCAAGTACCTGGGAATGGTACAGAATAAGCGCTTTGCAGAGGACGCAAAAGTCATTGCGGGCAAGTTTGAGGTTCTCCGCATTGAGATTGGTGCTTCTACAATGTCACTGCGTGACATTATCTTCAGCAAAATCAAAGACGACTTCAAGGCCAGGGGCATTGAGTTCTCTTATCCGGCTCAGAATGAGATCGTCAACAATAAAGGCATTCTCGATAACATGATGGCCCTCTTCGCTGATAAGTATGGTGACGACAAAGGTTACATGGTTGTTATCGATGAGGTCCTTGACTACCTGAAGGGCCGCAAAAACATGGAAGCCATTCTTGACTTTGGTTTCCTGAGAGAATTGGGTGAAAGCTGTTCTAAGTCCAAGTTCAGAATCGTGTGCGGCGTTCAGGAACAGGTGTTTGACAATCCGAGTTTCAGCTTCCTGTCTGAGACGCTCAACCATGTGCACAAGCGCTTTGAGCAGATGATTATCCAGAAACAGGACACAGCTTATGTTGTATCAGAGAGAATCCTGAAGAAGAACTCTGAGCAGAAAGCATGGATTCGTAATCACCTTCAGAATTTCTGTAGCCTCTATTCCAATATGGCCGAAGACATCGAAAGATATGTTGAGTTGTTCCCGATACATCCGTCATATATTGAAGTCTTCAATAAGATGATTTCCGTTGAGAACCGTGAAGTTCTTAAGAGCGTTAGCCAGTTGGTCCAGAGTAGACTGGAAGATGATGTTGATGAAGAGGCTCCGTGCATCATTTCGTTCGATACATATTGGCCTTTCATTAAGAGCAACAGCGCTCTACGTTCAAAGGCGGACATCAAAGAAGTCATTGATAAGAGCGGAAAACTTGAGGATATCATCTCTCATTCTTTCCCGAAGAAACTTTATAAGCCGCTGGCAATTAAGATCATCTATGCACTGAGTGTTCATCGTCTTACTACCGGTGACATCAGCATCCGTTCCGGTTTGACGGCAGAGAATCTCCGTGATGATCTTTGCCTGTTCCTTAACGGCATGCCTGACCAGAGTTCTGAGACTCTTCAGGGTATCATTCAGGTCGTCCTGAAAGATATCATGACTACCGTTTCCGGCCAGTTCGTAGAGCACAACGATGAGAACGGTCAGTACTACCTTGACCTGAAGAAGGATATTGACTACGACGAGAAGATCACGCAGAGAGCGGCTACAATCGATGATGATCAGCTCAATCGTTACTTCAATACTGTCGTTTATACATGCCTTGACTGGGACGCGAAAGAAAAGGTCACAAACTTCAATATCTATGAGCATACGCTGAATTGGGCGTCCAGAAACATCTTCCGCCGTGGTTACTTATTCCTTGGCACTCCGGAAAACCGTCCTACAGCGCAGCCTCCGGAAGACTATTATATTTATTTCCTCCCGCCTTACGGTGACACACAGTATACCGATGAGAAAAAGGCGGATGAGGTGTTCTTCTCCTTCAAGCACAACGAAGAGTTTAAGGGCAACCTTAGGCTTTATGCTGCTGCTCTTATGATGAAGGAAATGGCCGAGGAGAAGAACAAGCCCACCTATGCAGCGAAAGCGGAAGTCTATCGCAAGAAGCTCACCAAGTATTTCAGTGACAACAAGAGCACTTGCTTTGAAGTGATTTATAAGGGCGAGAAGCGTCAGTTGCTCGAAGTACTGAAAGGCCAGTACAAGATTACTACTCCATTCAAGGAGACCATGGATCTTGCCGCGTCTATAAGCCTCGATGGTTTCTTTGCTACCAAGTATCCCGACTATCCTAAGTTCCGTACACAGATTACCATCAAGAATCAGGCGGAAGTTATTCGTGCTGGCTTTGATCGCTTTGCCGGAAAGCAGGATAAGATGGCTGATTACCTGCTTGACAGTTTCGATCTGGTCGACAACGGAAAGATCACCGTTTCTAACTCAAAATACGCGAAGTACTACATCGACATGCTGAACAAGCTGCCTGCCGGTAGCGTAATCAACTTCAGTGATATCTATGAAGAGACATTCGATGGATACGTGGATAAGAGGTTTAAGATCTCTTATGCGTTAATGCCGGTCGTCTTCTTTGCAATGGTCTATACCGGAAATGCAGTAATGGCTATTAACGGCGGTAAAACCATTACAGCTTCCGATCTGGATGTGATTCCGAAAACAAGTGTCCTGGACATCTATGACTTCAAGTATATTTCCAAGCCCAAGGATGTTCAACTGGCGGAACTGGTTCACCTGTTTGAAGTGCTGAATCTTCCCACAGGACTTATGACTAACCATGCTCAGAGAGAAGCAGGGCTTGCACAGCTTCTTGAAAAGGCAAAAGAGATAGTCAACGTTGCTGTCAAGGCAGCGAGCAAACTTAACGGAGACTTTACTCTCTGGGGAGAGAAATTGATTCCTGATCACATTGCGACGACATACAAGGATTCCGGCAAGCGTGTTCTTGATATGTTTGCCAACTTTGGAACTCGTTTCAATACTGTAGCCAAACTTCCGAACTTCCTCTATACGAAGGAAGAAATCGACCAGATTGAAAAAGATATCCAGAATGTGAATATCATCATGGAATATGACAGATTCCGTACAGAACTCACTCCGGACATCAGCTACATGATGAACCTTGACCGTATGGATCTGGACAAGACAATAACTGAAGCGCTGGAAGCAGCAAAAGACAGATTCCATGAGATTCGCGATGCAATTCCCGAAGATATGGATGGTGAAGGGGCTGCTGCGGATGTCAAGGAAGTTTTGGATAAGGTCAAGAAGCAGTATATCGATTTCTATATGGAGGAGCATGGCAAGAAGCGTCTGAATGTGATCGATGCTAAGAAAAAAGGCGAAATCATCAGCTCTACCAAGCTTGCCAATCTTAAGAAACTTAAGACGCTGAGTATCTTCTCTGCTGCCAAGGTCGATGCCATTGATACAGAGTTGGCATCCTTGAAAGTTTGCTATGATCTGACTTCTGACATGCTGCTGACAACGCACTTCTGCACCAAGTGTAATTTCGTGCTCGGAAGCAGTGATGCTCCTGTAAAGGGAAAGATTGCAGATATAGAAGACAGAATCGACACGCTTCTTGATGACTGGAGCCAGACGCTTTACAACACGCTGTCGGATCCTCTACTTGGAGAACAGATGACATATCTTAAGCCGCAGCAACGTACAGTTATTGATCAGTTCTTGAAGACAAAGAAACTTCCCGAAAAAGTTGATAACTACTTTGTTGAGGCGGTTTCGGCACTTTTGGAAGGCTTTGAGCCGGTATCCATTTCAGCTGAAGAGTTCATTGATAAACTTGATGCCCTTGGCCCGTGCGATATCGACACATTCAAGAATAAGATCAACGACATGCTGAAGGCATATACGAAAGGCAAAGATGCAGAGAAACTTCGCATCGTTGTGAAGAGATAAGGAGATTAGTATGGAACGCAGAAAACTGACAAAAGCAGACCTCGACAAAGTCAGGAACATCGAAGGTTTCCCCATAGCAAAAGACGAGGACATTATTGCGCTCTCAGATGCACCTTATTACACTGCTTGTCCTAATCCTTTTATAGCCGAATTCATAAAAGAGCATGGTGTTCCTTATGACGAAGCGGCAGATGATTACCACCGCGAGCCATTTGCTGCGGATGTTAGTGAGGGAAAAAGCGATCCAATTTACAATGCGCATACTTATCATACGAAGGTGCCATATAGAGCTATTATGCGGTACATCCTTCATTACACAAAACCAGGTGATATTGTTTATGATGGCTTCTGTGGAACAGGAATGACCGGTGTTGCTGCAAACATGTGTGGTAGTCCAGCATCTGATTGCAGGATTCAATTTGAATCAGAAATGGAAGGAATTCAGTGGGGCAAAAGGTATGCTGTTCTTAATGATCTGTCTCCCGCTGCTACTTTTATTTCCAAAAACTACAATACAGCAATTGATGCGAGCGAATTTGAACGTGAAGCCTCAAGAATACTGGATGAGTGCTACAGTGAATGTGAATGGATGTGGCAGACTGAGCATACGGCTGCAAACCAGTTATCATTTGCTGGAACAAATCTTGGGACAATCAATCATGTGGCTTGGTCTGATGTCTTAATCTGTCCTGAATGTGGAAGAGAAATACTATTTCATAAAGAAGCTTTTACAAGATCTACAGGTAAGGTTAAAGATGTATTTTCATGTCCTCATTGTGGCTTGAACGTCAAGAAGAACAACTGCAGCAAGAAACAAAAAATCGTTATTGATGAGGTGACTGGTGAACCTATTTCTGTTGCCGTACAGGTTCCTTTCTTAATCAATTACTCAATTGGCAACAAGCGGTATGAAAAAGAACCTGATGAGCGCGATTTGGAAGTAATCGAAAAAATCGAAAATACTAAAATTGAGGAATGGTTTCCCACAGATGCTTTACCAAATGGATACAACACGCAGCAACCTATAAGATCTCACGGAATATATCGGGTTGATTTGTTTTATACCAAAAGAATACTGATATTCTTAGCAAAGCTTCGCGCAAAAATAATGAAGAGCGAGTATAAAGATTCCTTATATTTGTGGTTTACGAGTCAACTTATTAACCTCAGCAAACTAAACAGATATCGGCCAACTGTTTCATTCCCTTATAACCCGTTAAGCGGCACGTTGTATATATCATCTTTGGTTTGCGAATCAAATCCATATGCTGCATACTCGGGAAAAATCAATAGATTTTTAGCTGCTTTCTCAATAATTAAGGATCCGGTTGTTATAGTGTCTACTAATTCAACTACTAATAACACCGAAATACCATCTGACTCTGTGGATTATATATTCACGGATCCACCGTTTGGAGGAAACTTGAATTATTCTGAATTAAGCTTCATTTGGGAGAGTTGGCTCAAGGTAAAAACACAAAATTCGTCTGAGGCAATAATCAATGACGTTCAAGGAAAGGGACTGGTTGAATATCAAACTCTTATGGAGCAGTGTTTCGCAGAATATGGTCGAATTTTAAAGCCAAATAGATGGTTGACTGTTGAGTTTCACAATTCCAAAAACGCTGTGTGGAATTCAATCCAGCAAGCTCTTCAAAAGGCGGGCTTCATTGTTGCAGATGTTAGAGTTCTTGATAAACAGTTAGGAACCTTTAAGCAATCCACATCATCCTCTGCAGTCAAACAGGACCTTGTAATCTCTGCGTATAAACCGAAGAAGAGCTTTATTAGTTCAATACTTTCTAAAGCTGGATCTGAAGATACCGCATGGGATTTTGTAACACAACACTTGGAAAAGCTCCCGGTTGTTGTTACCAATAATGGAAAAATAGAAATTATATCTGAAAGACAAGCGATTCTTTTGTTTGACAGAATGGTAGCATACCATATCATGAATGGCATTCCTGTACCAATTGATTCATTGGACTTCTACAAAGGACTGGACGATAGATTCTTAAAGCGTGATGGGATGTATTTCCTACCGGCACAGGTTAATGAATACGACACTGCCAGAATCGTAAATGATGTTGAGCCTATTCAATTCAGTTTATTGGTGAGTAACGAAAAAACAGCAATTTCCTGGCTATATCAGCAATTAGATACTCCTCAGACTTATGCTGAAATACAACCAAAGTTTATGCAGGAGATAAAAACTGTCGACAAGTTTGAGGCTATGCCAGAGCTTGCTGTACTGCTTGAGGAAAACTTCCTGCAAGATGATAAAGGCAGATGGTATGTGCCTGATGTCACAAAAGAGGCCGATGTGGCAAAACTACGTGAGAAAAATCTGCTCAAGGAATTTGAAGGATATCTTGCTACGAAAGGCAAGCTGAAACTGTTCCGTGCCGAGGCTATTCGTGTCGGTTTTGCAAAACTCTGGAAAGACAAGAATTATAAACTGATCGTCGAGACAGCAGAACGTTTACCGGAGCAGATTATTCAGGAAGATGACAAGCTGTTAATGTACTACGACATCAGTCTTGGTAGGGTGTAAAAAGAGGTAAGTATGTTCAAAATCGGAGACTATGTTTTTGATAAGAACAATAATGACCGGGTTCAGGTCGTAGATGTTTCTACGGTGTGGGACTTTGTTTCATACAAAGTCTTTAACCCGGTCACTGGAGCAGTATACAAGCTATCCGCCGATGCGGTGGAAGCTGAGTCGCGTCAGGTCAACGCCAATGAGTATTACCTGCGCTATGTTGCTATGCTTTCCAAAATCAAAAGCGAAACCTCCGAAGGAATTCTCTCTAAGCTTTCAAGCGGTGTTATCCCTCTTCCGCATCAGCTTCATGTCTTGAATCGTGCGGTCAGTGACAATAATGTCCGCTACATCCTTGCTGATGAAGTAGGTCTTGGAAAGACCATCGAAGCAGGTCTGATTATTGAGGAACTCAAAGCGAGAGGCCTTATCAAGCGGATCCTCGTTGTTTGTCCTACTGGCCTGGTAACACAGTGGAGCATCGAGATGGAAGAAAAGTTCGGAGAGAAGTTTCGGATCATTCTTCCAGAAGATTACGACACTATCCGTAAGATAACGGACAACGATGATGTATATGGACAGTTTGATCAGGTCATCTCTCCGATGGATTCTATCAAACCTTTGGAGAAACGTGTTGGCTGGACTGAAGAACGAATTGAGCAGTACAACGAGGAACGCATCTACTCCATCATTAACAGTGGATGGGACCTGGTCATCATAGATGAGGCTCATCGAGTTGCGGGGTCAACCGGCGAAGTAGCCAGATATAAACTTGGAAACCTTCTCGCGGCCGCAAGTCCATATCTTCTTCTCTTGACAGCGACGCCTCACAACGGAAAGACGGAGCCGTTCCTCCGACTTATCAGACTGGTGGATGAAAAGGCCTTCCCAAACATGAAAGCAGTCGTAAAAGAGCAGGTTGCGCCATATGTCATTCGTACTGAAAAGCGAGAAGCCATAGACAACAATGGTAATCTGCTCTTCAAAAACAGGAATACTCACATCGTCGAACTACATTGGGATGAGCGCCATTCACAGCAGCGGAAGCTCTATGAAATGGTATCAAGCTATGTCTCAAAGAACTATAACAAGGCTCTCCGCAATCGTGGAAAGAATATGTGGGTAATTTTCCTGCTGATTATGATGCAGCGATTAGTGACCAGCAGCACAACAGCTGTCAGGCAAAGCCTTCAGAAGCGCATCAAGATCCTGGAGGAGCAGGCTTTTCGATATGAATCCATGACAGAGGCCGAGTTCGTTGAGATCGACCTGGAAGAAAACATGGAGGAAGCTATTGCCGCAATCTCTATGGATATCAAATCCGAAATCGAAGATTTGAATCAGATTGTGGCAGTTGCTCAGCAAGCAGAATATCAATACTTAGATGTGAAGGTTGAGCCGTTGCTATCTATCGTTGACGATATTTTCGCCGAAGACAGGAACCGTAAGCTCATCATCTTTACTGAATTCGTTGCTACACAGCAGTATCTAAGTAAGCTGCTGAAAGACAGAGGCTATTCCACTTCTCTTCTCAATGGTAGTTTGTCCATCGAGGAGCGCAATTTGGTGCTTGCTGAGTTCCGGGAGGAAACCAATATTCTCATCTCCACTGATGCCGGTGGCGAAGGTCTTAACCTGCAGTTCGCTAACTATATGATCAACTACGATCTTCCGTGGAACCCGATGAAGATAGAACAACGTATCGGACGTGTTGACCGTATTGGTCAGCAGCGTGATGTTGAGATCTATAACTTCGTCCTGGCGGATACGGTTGAAACGAGAGTAAAGGATGTTCTGGAGGAAAAGCTGTCCGTCATCCTGAGAGAAATAGGTATTGATAAATATGCGGATGTGCTCGACAGCGAGACTGCCGGAGTGAACTTCACAGATGCGTATCTTAATTCGATCAGGAATCCAAGGAATATAGAATACAACATCAAGCCTATCGAGGAAGACCTCCGCACTCAGGTCAAAAACACTCTGCGGATCAAAGATTTGATTCGTGAGGATAAGGATCTTACAGAGTTCATCGGAGCGGATACTTCATTTGACATCGAAGCAGCTTTGCGGTCGATGATAGCCTACTATGAGAGTTCTATTGGAAATCCGGTATTACCAATAGAAACTTACGGCATCAATGATGAGAGGATCATCAAGCACCTGAAGAAAGAAATACGCCAGGATGAGCATTCCAGGCTCCTCAACATAAGCATAAGAGACTTCCCTAATGAGAAAGGCTGGTTTATGTTGTGGCATCTATCTGTCGCTCCGGACGGCACTGGCGGAAAGACAATACCAGTTTTCATCAATGAAAATGGTGTGTTGAGACCTTTGGCTGGAAAGAGGATCTGGGATGCGATACTGGATGATCAGCGTGTTATTTCGGTTTCAGAAGGGGCAGCTGTAACGTCTGAGGCCCTCGACACCTTAACAAAGGCGTCGCAGGATTACGCATATGATGTGTTCAGCGATATGCGTGCTGAATATGACCGCAAGATCGAGGAAAACCACAGGAAATATGATTATGCCTTGTCGTTAAGGTTTGATGCCGCAAGCAGGATTGGAATTGAAAACATACGTAACCACAAGCTCAATTCTCTTGCACAGGAAAAGGAACAAATGGAAGCGCAGTATAGGCAGAGCAAACAAATCTGTCCGGACTTTTATCTTGAACTACTGGCCCACATGGAGTGATTTGCGATGATAGAACAACGAGTACGCAAGATACTGCAAATTGAATACGAGAAACGGCTACTGATATATGACACAGAGGATTTTGCGTCTTGTTTTGACTATGCCCTAATGCTCATGGCCAATGACTTCACCGTATATCTTTATGATGATATTGAGCGTATGCGGTATGTGTACGAATCGCAAATTCGAAACACAGATGGTCCCTGTGCGATTATCGTGACAAGTGACATCTATGTCCCAACCGATATACGGAATGATTTCTTTGAGGTTAAGCTTTCACTGAAATCTCTGTATCCTCAAATGAGCATCCCAGTTCTCTACGAGCACATATATGACCTGGACCTGATAGACCGCTCTTACGACGATTTTGAACGCAACTGCGTGAGAGAATCGGAGACGGAATACTACATAGAAAAGTTCTCTTATTCCGGGAATAACGTACGCGGATATATACGGGAACAAGAATATGCGATCCGATTGATGATATCAAAAGGCGCTTCATATTCCGACTGGATCAAAATCGCAATGATGAATGCCAGATTGGAACGTTACTCTTGCCTTCATCATATTGATAGGGATCAGAGCTTCATTGATGATGCCTTCAAATCTTTCATAGACAATGGATATCAGAAGCTTGCGGGTGTTGTTTCAAAGAATGCTCCAGTAATACTTCCAAAGGTGATCGATAGAATCGCAACGGGAGAAAAGGTTGCTTTGGTGGTAGCAGATGGCATGTCGATGTTTGACTTCGAAATTCTTTCGGAATACATGGACGGCTTGGACTATTCGCTTGGTGGATCCTTTGCAATGATCCCTACAATAACGAGTATTTCGCGACAGGCACTTTTAGCGGGCAAATATCCACAGCAGCTTGAGAACCCGTTTTCTCTTGCAAAGGAGGAGTCTGGTTTTTATGCAGCAGCTCAGGAACGAGGCTATACAAAAGTTCAATGCTTCTATGGTCGTGGATATGACTGTGAACCCGGATCAATGGTTAAAATCGCAGCAGTCATCATCAACGACATTGATGACATGGTACATGGCCAACGGCAAGGTCGTATGGGGATGTACAATGACGTGACGCTTTGGGCTAAGCAAGGCAAGATGCAGGACCTTCTCCTGAGTCTGCTGAACAAAGGCTTCAAGGTCTATCTTACTGCGGATCATGGTAATACACATTGCGTTGGCAAAGGCAACGTCAAAAAGCTTGGCGTGGAAACCGAAACCAAGTCAAAGCGAATGGTCGTCTTAAAAGACTTTGCTGATGTTTCAGCCGACTTGGAAGAACGGACCTTTGAGTATCCGGGATACTACATGGACAAGAGCTACCGATACCGGATCTGCAACGGCAGAACATCATTTGACAATAAAAACGAGGATGTAATGACGCACGGCGGCATCACACTTGAAGAAGTCATTGTCCCGTTTGTGGAAGTGAGGAAGAAAAATGGCTAAAACAGTTGGCCTTTCACGGGCGTTAAAAACTGAATGGTTGAACAAGGTTGTAAATCTTGTAAACGAAGGAATGGCCCCTGAGAACATCAAAGAGGCCTTGAACGACTATATTGGTTTTGAGTTAAACAGTCCCGATAACATTAGAAAATCAAGAGAAATCCTGATGAATCTTTGGGTATATCCATTTGAGGATGAAAAGGCAAATTTGATTCGCAAGCAAGCTTTGGAAGCAATTAAAAACGAGAATGAAGACCTGTTGGCCATGCACTGGTGTATGCTTCTTCTTTATTACCCTGTCTTTATGGATGTTACTGGGATGATTGGCAAGATCTCGTCTATGCAAGATTCATTTTCTCTTGCTTGGCTCAAAGATAAGATATTTGAAGAATGGGGTGAAAGAACGACCCTGCTACACACATTACCCAAAATTATGCAAACTCTTCGTCGGCTTGGAGTTGTTGACTCAAATGGCGGCGTATATACCGTTAATCATTATGAAATCAAAGACGCCACAACCAAGAAGATCCTTCTAAAGACAATCCTTGCGCTGAAGATGCAGGCATACTATGAGCCGTCAGAACTCTCCAAAGTATCTCAGATGTTCCCGTTTGAATATACCGTTGATTCCGAGCTGATTTTTGGAAATCAGGATTTTGAATTAGGCAACTTCGGCGGCAGCCCGGTTGTAGTTGGATAAACATATGAAAAAAATCGATCTGCATATCCATACTGTCAATACACAAAGCGATCCGGATTTTGAGTTTTCTCTTGACGCCCTCAAAGGCTATGTTAAAGAGAAAGCTCTGGACGCTATTGCTATAACAAACCACAATCTCTTCGACGAGGCACAGTTTAATGAAATCGCTAATGCGTTAGCAGGCATTACAACAGTGTATCCGGGAATTGAGATCAATATAGGGACGAGAATGGGTCATTTGCTTTTGATAGCAAACTCCTCGAACGTTGCAGATTTTGCAAGCCGTTGCGCCAAAATTCAAGAGCACATTGTTAATCCCAGCATGTCGGTTTCCGTTCAAGAGTTCATGGAGATTTTCCCGAACTTAGGACAATACATGCTTATCCCGCATATGGAAAAGAGTCCAGCGGTGGATGCTTATACGCTCTCAATGCTGGGTGATCATATTTGCTGTGGCGAAGTTGGTAGCATAAAGAAGTTTGTTTACTACCAGAAAGATGACACAATGCCGACGCCCGTCTATTTCAGCGATTTTAGGCCGGTTGAGGATGTGGTATTTCCGATTAGGGCTACATTTATCGATACAGACGATATCTCTTTGCCTTCGCTGAAGCTATGCCTTCAAGATAAGACGAAAGTTATGTTATCTGCAGAAAACGGGAATAGTCAATTTACTGCATTGCCGTACTTAATGCTTTCAACAGGTCTTAACGTGATTATTGGTGGCCGTTCGTCGGGAAAGTCTTATACACTGAACCGCCTCAATGAACAATATGAGAATGTGAAATACATTCGTCAGTTTCAATTATTGGAAGTGGATCCGTCAAAAGCTGAGCAGGAATTTTCTGAGAAGCTTGCTGCAAAGCAAGGGACGATTACCCGTGATTATTTTCTCCCGTTCAGTAAGGTCGTTGATGAGGTTAAAGACATCTCCGTCTCGAATAACGAAAAGGCGGTGGATGCTTATATCACTTCACTCATTAAGTATGCGGAAGAGCAAGAACGAGCAGATGCATTTTCCAGATGTGCATTCTATTCAGAAAGTGATTACTCCATAGATAATCAGGATGGCATCACTGAACTGATAGAAGCGACGATGAAGCTCCTCAATTCCATAAAGTACAGAGAAATCATAGAACGCAACATCAGCAGAGAATCACTTGTAGCCTTGTTAAAAGAGTTAATCGCACAATATGAGTTCGAGCGTGAACTGGTATTAAAAAAGCTATGGGTTAATGATCTGCTTTCTGAGATCAAACGCAACTTGCAATCAAGGACTGCTGCAACAAGGGTTGAAGATGTCGATTTTTATAAGGTCCAGATGGATTCGGTAAAGGTTGATAAATTCAATCGAATAGTAAGAGCACTGCAGAGTGAAAGCGTAATACACGAAAAAGAAATCGAGGGCTTTAAGATTCAAGCGCGAAAACGGAAATACAACGGAGCTGGTGAATTAAAAACACATAGCGGTAGAGTCGTCACGTTTTCGACTATTTTCCCGATGTACAGCACGGATCCTTATGCTTTCTTGCTGGGCTTAAAACAAATACCCGAACTTTCAAACGATAAGTATTATGAGTATTTTGCTAAAGTTGAGCACGTAATCTTGAACAGTTATGGATGTGAGGTCTCTGGTGGAGAAAGAGCCGAGTTTAACCTCTTGCAGGAGATTAACGATGCATACCAATACGATATGTTGCTAATAGATGAGCCAGAATCTTCTTTTGACAACATCTTCCTTAAAGAACGCGTAAACCATATTATCAAGGAAATCTCACAACAGATGCCGGTAGTAATCGTTACGCATAATAGTACCGTTGGTGCTTCTATCCACCCGGACTTCGTAATAAACACAGTGCGGACGATTATTGGAAAAGAAGCTCACTATGATGTCTTCTACGGAGAGCCTGGCAATAAAGAACTGGTGAATTGTGCCGGCGATAGAATTAGCAATTTAGAGGCTATGCTGAATTGCTTAGAAGCTGGTGAAATAGCATATGACGAAAGGCGCAGAGAGTATGAAATGCTTAAAAATTGAAAATGGTAAAGGACTTTTCCTTCGTAATAATGGTGATATGGAGCAAGTCGATAAAATGACAAAGGATGATGTGCTCTATTTGTTAAACCTCGCAACATCCTCCGACGAACCCTTTGAGATGGATCCTATTGGAGACCAGGATGTATTAAACGAGGCACATAAGATAATATATCGGAGCCTATATTCTAAATTTTCAGAGCTTCTTGAAAACAGAACCAGATTTGCTGAGGAAAGCGCTTCTACATACAAGGACGCACTTGAGAAATACCAGGCTAACTGAGGTGTTTATATGGATATAGATGCTAAACTAAGACCACTTTATTTGATACAGATACTGAAAGAACGCACTGATGAGGATCATTACCTGACCACCTCTCAGCTCTGCTCTATACTCAAGAATGAATATGGTATGGAGACTCACCGTACCACCATCAAGAGTGATATTGAGATGCTGCAGCAAGCCGGTATTGGCATTCAGGCCGTCAGATCCTCTCAGAATCAGTACAATTACATCGAGCGCGACTTCGATATCGCGGAACTGAAGCTGCTGATTGATGCTGTCATGTCCGCGAAGTTTATGACCAAGGGAAAAAGCGACCAGCTCGTTGCTAAACTGACCGCTCTTGCCGGTGCGAACAAAGCCCGTGAGCTGAAGCGTAATCTCACCGTTGACGGCAGATACAAGATGGAGAATGAGCAGATACTCATGACCATCGATGCCATCAATGACGCCATCAACCAGAGACGTAAGATCAAGTTCCAGAAGATCGAATACAACGTGAAAAAGGAACAGGTGCTCCATCACGGCGGCGAGACTTATACTTTCAGCCCGTATTCGCTGGTTTGGGACGGAGACTTCTACTATGTAGTCGGTTTCTCCGACAAATATCAGTCTATCGGCAGCCACCGCGTTGATCGTATCTTCCAGCGTCCGGAGATTCTGGACGAAGCTGCTGTTCCGGCACCGCTCGGATTTGATGTGAACAAGTACATCCATACTACTTTCCGGATGTACAATGCTCCTCGCAGGGAGGTGGAGCTGGTCTGCGACAACGGCGTGATGGATGCCATCATTGACCGCTTCGGACCTGATGTTGAAACTTACGCCTGTGATCAGCAGAATTTCCGTGTCATAGCGGAAATCGCTGTCGGCAAGGTGTTCTTTAACTGGATCTTCGGCTTTGATGGTAAAGTCAGAATCAAAGCTCCGGAAGATGTGAAACAGCAGTACAAGGAGCAAGTCTTGAAAGCTGCTGAGTTGATTTAGAGTCCGACAAATCGGGATTTGACGAGGTAAGACAAATGACCATCCAAACAGTTGAACAAAACAACATATTATGTGCTGTTATTAACAGCGATGAAAAGGTATTTACAGATGCATAGTCTGCACTCGATGTGCTTATGACTGCAAAGTATGATGTAGGCACAAAGAATATCATAATTGACAAAAAACTGATTGTTGAGGACTTTTTCATCCTCAGCACTGGGCTTGCTGGTGAGATTCTGCAAAAGTACACCAACTATGGTGGACGCATTGCAATTTATGGCGATTACTCTCGCTATACCAGCAAGCCTCTCAGAGATTTTATCTATGAGAGCAATAAGGGGAAGAGTGTGTTTTTTGTTGCCACCAAGGAAGAAGCAATCGAAATGCTGACAAAGTAAATTCCAGTTTGTCGAGATAATAAGATAACGATCGAGATGGTTCTTACGAGCGCCATCTCTTTTCTTTTACTAAATTTGATGTCAGCCACGACAGACACCATGTATCTGGCCCTATTGAAATCGATCTCGTTTTGATTATAATGGGATATGAAATCCCACATAGGAATTGAGGTGCTGATATGAGGACAAAAGATCAAGGAACTCTCGATGCGATACTGAAGTTCGTGAACAAGTACTACCAGAAGAATCGCGTGGCTCCTACGATAACAGATGTCGCGGAAGGCGTCGGTGTGGCCCGATCCACGACTCACCGCTATCTGCAGGAACTGAGCGAACGAGGTGTGCTTAACTACGACAGAGGTATCCTTTCTGCTCCCGAGAGTGCCAAAATGAAGACGGCCTACGTTTCCGCCCCATTAGTAGGCTCCATTCAGTGCGGCTCCCCTGAGGAAGAACAGGAATATGTCGAAGAGTATGTCAGCCTGCCAGTCTCTATGTTTGGCAAAGGAGAATTCTATATTCTTCGGGCGAAGGGAGATTCCATGGTCGATGCTGGTATCGAGGAAGATGATCTGCTGGTTATCGAGCGCAATTGCCCTGCTGATGTAGGGGATATAGTCGTTGCTCTTGACGCAAACGGGCAGAACACGCTGAAACGCTATACCGGATACGACGAAGAAAAAGGCTGCTATCTTCTCTCTTACGAGAATGAAGAAAGGTATCCAGGAAAGGTCATAAGAGTGAAGAGCTTCACCGTACAGGGTGTTGCCCGGCATGTTCTTAAGACTCTCTGAGAAATAATTGTGATAGGAGATGCTTGAAGTGAGTGCTACTGATGTAAAGTGCCCTATCTGCGGTACAGTGAATAGGTCTCTCGACTTAGAGGAAACAGACGGATGGATGGAATGTGAGCATTGCGGGAATACGGTTCAGCTCATGAAGTATGTCAAGACACGGCGCATACCGTGTTATCAGATGAAAGACTGTCAGGTACTGGTTCCTCTTCCGCAGAAATAATCGTAAAGGAGTACGGCGATGCTGGAGGATTGGACGATTTATTCCTGGTATTGCCCGAACTGCAAGAACGAAGTTGCGGGGCTGAAAAATGAGAAGAACCAGATAAAAGTAATGTGTAATAACTGCGGAGCCAGGATGGTCCGCACCTTATGCGGCCGGAGGCATGATGTGATCGACGTCTACCCTCCGGACGGCGAAGAACGATATGACTTAAAACTTAGGAGGTTATGATAATGACGATGATCGAACGTTTCGTCAAAGAGCGCAACGAAGCCCTGTTCAGTCTGGACAGGAAGAAGATCGAAGCCTATCTCATCAAATACGGTGAGACCGAGTTTGCGGACACTCCGGATCTGCTCTTCTGGGCAGGCGTCTACAAGGCGATCTGCGGTATCAAGAGTGCGCCGCCGGAGCTGGTCGATAAAGCTCATGGCTGGCTTACTGAAAACGGGTTTGCTATTCCCGCATAAATAGCAGCGTAACAACTGAATCAACGGCATCACGACGGGTCGGTCGGGCTGAAACAGGGCCACACTAAATCCGATTCCAGGTCACTTGACCGTGCGGCAGAAATGCCCGAACTCTTCACCGGTAGTTAAACCAGACATACATGAGAGGCCACCGGCAGGATAAGACACTATAGGTCTACCTATAAGTCTTGCCTGTCGGTGGCTTTTTCTTTTTTCTGGCACTCTATTGGTGACAAATACATATTCGCAGCCTGAAGTACAAGGGCCAAGGATACAAATACGCTGTTTTCAATTCTTTTTTGAAAAAGTAGTATTGGTACCCTTTGATTTCTGCACCCTTTTTCAGGCATGCAGCAACAGGAGTCCTTACGCCAGCGTGATTTGTGTCCTTTGGACCGCGCAGGCGGAAAGGACTTTTTATGTTGCTCCAGTGGCTTTGCTACATAGCTGAATACCCGTAACTCCGGGATTTGGAATTCGCACACAACCCAAATTTCAAATCTCAAGGAGTTACGAAAATGAATATCAAAGATATCAAAGGATACGACGAGTTTAAGAAACACTGCAGTTTTGAGCTCTGCACAAAACGCTACCCCGATTGGATCGGGTCTGAAAAATACATAGTCATCACTGATGATGCTGAGAAAGATCTTTTGGACGCTTTCCCAGAGATTATGAAGGAACTGTCACCGTATGTGATAGTCGGTCGCTATTTTGCGAAGATGAACGACGATATGCGCTATAACGACTCGAAGAGCGCTGCATCCTCTTTTTCACTTGATCAGATTGATGATTATGAAAACCTTTCTGAAGGTTTTATTGCGCCGGACTTTTCGGAGAGCCTGTGTAACAAGGACGCTATTTGCCGAGCGCTGCTCTGTCTGACAGAGATTCAGAAAGCCCGCGTTCAGCGACTCTTCTACGCAAACAAGACTCTTAAGGAAATCGCTCTTGAGGATGGAGTCAGTATCACAAGCGTTTTTGAATCTATTTCTTCTGCGCTGGAAAAAATGAGAGTTTTTTTATCGTAGGACCCTAAAAAACGGCTGAGTTATTCCCATTACCTAATGAAGGGGTTATCTCGTGTCGGGCCTGGTTTCCTCTTCTACATTCAAGAAAGAGAGGAAAACATATGAATCGAACAATTAAACGCGGAGACATTTTCTACTATGACTTCGGCGAAAACAAAGGAAGTATACAGTGCGGTCGCAGACCCGTTCTTTGCCTTCAGGCAGATGATTTCAACAGAAAGGCCCCAACCGTCATCGTGGCAGCAATTACAACTGTGATCAAGAAGCAGTATATGCCTTCACATGTTCTGCTGCCGCCTGATGCAGGGCTTCCCCAGCCGTCCATGGTTTTACTGGAACAGATCAGAGCAATCAACAAGACAGATCTGGAGGATTATCTCGGATGTGTAGAAGATGAAACTACCTGGCGGGATATCAACAAGGCCCTAAAAAAGGAATTCGGTCTGTGGATTTACAAGCCGGACCGCACCGGAGATATCAGGTGTCTGTGTCCTAAGTGCCTTCAGGATTACAAATCGAACAGCAGCCTTATAATCAAACGCCTGGATCCGTTCAGCAGCAAGAAAGATCGCTGCGTCAAGTGCGATGGACTCGGTTACGACTACATCGTTTATGACAAAAGGAGGGCCTTATGATGTCAAGTCTGCAAATCGGAAATAAAGCCGTATTTCGCACAATTGGCTTTGAAAGCATATGTGGATACAATCCCCACTGTAAAGAGCAGTCACCGACAGACGATTTGATTCCTCCGGGAGGTGACATGGAATGAACACTGAAGAAAGAATGATTGGTGCTTCCAGAGTTGCCGATATTCTCGGAATCTCCGAATCATATGCCTATGTGGTTATTCGGGAACTCAACAAGGAGCTTGCAGACGCTGGGTATCTTACCCTTCGCGGAAAGGTTGACTGTTCGTATCTTTACAAGCGCTTCTTTTCTCCGAATGCAGAGTCCGGAGAAAAACCAATTCAGGAAGGGAGGTAACACAATGGGTCAGTATAAGTACACGACCAAATCTCACGGTGTTAAGTGGAGTGCTAAGTTTCGTTATCTGAATCCGGAGACCGGTGAAATGGATATCGAATACAGGCGCGGCTTTGATACAAAGCGCGAAGCCAAACAGTACGAGGATGATTTTCTGGAGGAGCTTAAAGGACTGGAGAAGGCGTCGCCTTCTCCAGCAAAGGATTCTCCGCCCAGACGTACATTCTATCAGGTGTATCAGGAGTATCTTGCTTCACACAAACACGAAGATCTCAAGCTCTCCACGCTGGAGACTAAGAAGAACATCTTCACAAAGCACATCTTTCCAACTTTTCGGAATGTAAGGATCGATGAGATCACATCTGACGATATTTATCACTGGCAGCTGGCTATAAAAGAAGCCAAGTCTCCTCAGGGCAAACCTTTTTCGGAGGCATACCTAAGGACTATTCAGTGTCAGCTGAATTCGATCATCAACTACGCCAACAGCAAGGGGTATTTGAAAGCGAATCCTCTGGCAGATATCAAGAACATGGGCATAAAGGACAAGCGCGTCGAGTTCTGGACTATAGACGAGTATGAGAAGTTTGCGTACCAGGCTATGGTGGATCCCGAATTCTATTACTGCTATGAGGTCCTCTACTGGTGCGGGCTCCGCGAAGGTGAGATGCTGGCGCTCACAAGAAACGATATTGATTTCGATGCCAGAACTATTCGTGTTAACAAGACGTTCTCGCAGCACCACGGAAAAGATATCTTGAGCACTCCGAAAACGGAGAGCTCCGTAAGAAAAGTCAGTATTCCGGATTTCCTTTGTGATGAGCTCAAGGAGTATCTGGCGCTTCTGTATAACAATGATCCGGACGAAAGGATCTTCAAATGCACGAAGTCCACTCTTACGAAGCACTTCAGGAATTACACTGAGCTTGCCGGGCTGAAGCCTATCACGATCCACGGCCTGAGGCACTCGCATGTTTCACTGCTGATAAGCAAGCGATATGACATCTTCGAGGTATCAAAGAGAATCGGTCACAAGTCGGTAAAGACGACACAGGATACGTACGGCCACTTGTTTGATGAAGTTCAGAAGTCCATTGCCAATGATCTGGACGGTATGCGAAGGAGGTAACCAATGAAGGACAAAACAAAAGAGTCCCCTGATTATTATGACAGCAGAGGAAGATATAGAAACAAGATAATAGCTTTCCGTGTTTCACCGGAGGAGGCAAAGATGATTGAAGTAGCCGCTTCTGTTACCGGTATGTTCAAACAGGACTACTATATCTCAAAGCTGCTTGATAGGACCGTTGTTGTCCAGGGCAGCTGCAAGATACACAGAGCCCTGTATGACCGGCTGACTGAGACGTTAGAGGAGCTGAAAAGAATAGAGGCAGGTTCCGGAGTTGATCCGGACCTGCTGGAGATCATTCAGACGATTACTCAAATCGTGGACAATTTGTACATAAAGTGATAAGATACAAGAGGCCAAAACGAACTGGCCTCTTTGTTTTTACCAGTGGATATCATCCCTTGGAATTCATATTCTGCGGTTCTGGTTAGACACTGGGAACTATCCCTTCCGGTTGCACGACGTTTCGTTTCGACCCTCCGTGCAACCACGAAGTCTGATAAACCAAATAACTGGTGGATTATTGAGGGTAAAAACGAAGGTTTTAATAGCGAAAAGCACTCAAAACCGGGCAAAATAGCCCGGCGGTAAAGAGTGGGAATGACGCTCGAAACGGCGAAAACCCGCATGAATACAGGCTTTTTTGCCCGTCCATACTGCTCTTGATACTGGATTGATACTATTTGTGTCC
>CDZQ01023848.1_pt1 | contig 47308 bp, 40 predicted proteins | sample 554831 | NCBI WGS metagenome assembly CDZQ01 (sample SAMEA3182112, study PRJEB8094) | gut metagenome | biome: human; feature: gut; material: Stool; isolation source: human stools | place: Canada | collected 2013-05-06 | reverse complement strand
GCCCCGGCGGTGAAGAACATGGAGCGGCTGGCGGCGGACTTCTCCACTGACCCGGAGGAAATATTGCCGGAGGCCGGGACGCTGGAGAGCGGCAAGTCCTACCGGGAGAAAAAGGCAAAGCCCCTGCTGGCGAAAATTGTCCAGGTGTTGCGCTCTTTGTACCGGGCCTACATCGAACTGAGCGAAAGGCTGGTGGATGTTCAGATGAAATATAACCGGGTATGTGGGGAGAACAGCCGCCTGAATGATCGAATGACAGAAATATGGCTGGAGAACAAGAAACTGAGGCAGATCTCCGCCGACTATACACGGGTCAAGCGGGTCTTTGGCCCACAGCAGGTAGCGGCGGCGGTGGAGGCCGACAAGCAGAGGGAACAGGCAGAGAAAGGCCGCAAGCGGCCCCGGCGTTCTCTTGAGCGTGGCGGGCGTTGACTTCAAAAAATTTTGATTGAACTGTTGACAAATGCTTACCTGACACATATACTAATTACATCAAAATAATTTGATGCGAGGTGAGACATGGATACGGCATATCAGGAGCAGGCCAAGGTATTTAAGGCTCTCTGCGATCCAAAGCGCCTTGCGATTTTGGAACAGTTAAGGAGCGGTGAAAAGTGTGCCTGTGTCCTGCAAGAGCCGTTAGGCTTGACACAATCTGGGCTATCCTACCATATGAAAATCCTCTGTGACTCTGGCATTGTTGCCAGCCGTCAGGAGGGTAAATGGACGCATTATCGCCTAAGTTCTTCGGGACGGGATTATGCGGTGGAACTACTGAAAAAGTTGACAACTCCAAACATAGAGCCAGAGGTGTCCTGTTCTCGGTGCGGATAGAAACGCCATCTAAGTAGATGGCGTTTCTATCCGCACGATACATCAAAAATTTTTGATATATTTCTATCTATGGAAAGTGAGGTTTTTTTATGGGCTTGTGGGATTTCATTCAAGACCAGGTGCTTGGCATGAAATGGCTGAATGAATTTCTTGGCGGTGGGCTGTCGGCGCTGGGCTTAGATGTAAATGGACGCATAGGCGGCAGTATTCAGTTTTTCATCTATGATGTTTTGAAAATCACGGTGCTGCTCTGTGTGCTGATTTTTACGATTTCCTATATCCAAAGTTATTTCCCTCCAGAACGGAGCAAACGCATTTTAGGGCGTTTCCGTGGGATTTGGGCAAATATCATTTCCGCTCTGTTGGGAACTGTAACGCCTTTTTGCTCATGCTCATCTATTCCGCTGTTTATTGGTTTCACAAGTGCGGGGCTTCCTTTGGGCGTGACATTTTCTTTTCTGATTTCGTCTCCAATGGTTGATTTAGGAAGTCTTGTCCTGCTCATGAGCATTTTCGGGGCAAAAGTGGCTGTTGTCTATGTGATCCTTGGGCTCGTGATTGCGGTAATCGGCGGTAGCATGATTGAAAAGTTTCGTATGGAAAAGTATGTTGAAAGTTTTGTACTTTCGGCTGGCAGCGTTGACATTGAGTCTCCAGACCTGGCGATCCGGGAACGGCTCACCTACGCAAAGGAACAAATGCTTGGCACATTCAAGAAAGTGTTTCCCTATATTTTAATCGGTGTCGGGATTGGCGCTGTGATCCACAACTGGATACCGGAAAGTTGGATCGAAATGGTGCTTGGCAGCAGTAATCCCTTTGGTGTGATCCTGGCTACTATCGTTGGTATTCCGATGTATGCGGATATTTTCGGCACAATTCCTGTTGCGGAGGCATTGCTTTCTAAGGGGGCACAACTCGGCACCGTCTTATCCTTTATGATGGCTGTTACTACCTTGTCTCTGCCGTCCCTTATCATGCTCCGCAAAGCCGTCAAGCCAAAACTGCTGGCGTTGTTTATCGCCATCTGCACCATTGGTATCGTCATCGTCGGCTATCTGTTCAATGTGTTCCAATTCATTTTGATTTAATTTTTAGGAGGTAATGAAACATGAGACTGTTCAGCAAGAAGAAAGAAGAACCCGCGTCCTGCTGCTGTGGCGGCAACTGCACCCCAGAAACGATGGTCCATGCAGAGGCGGTCAAGGCTTCCGGTGGCGTTAAGGTGCTTGGCTCCGGGTGCGCCAAGTGCAACGCTTTGGAGGAGGCCGCCCGTGAGGCGCTGGCCGAGTTGGGGATGGACACCGCTATCGACCATGTAACAGATTTCACGCAGATTGCCGCCTACGGCGTAATGACGACTCCTGCTCTTGTGGTGGATGGTAAGGTCGTGTCTTATGGTAAAGTTTTGAAAAAGGGCGAGGCCAAAGCCCTCATTCAGAAAGTCAGAGGATAATGTATGGGGCAAAAACCCAAGGTGGCATTTATCTGCGTCCACAACTCCTGTCGGAGCCAGATGGCCGAAGCACTTGGAAAGTATCTGGCCTCCGATGTATTTGAAAGTTACTCCGCTGGTACGGAGACTGTGCCGCAGATCAATCAGGACGCAGTTCGGCTGATAAAACAACTCTATGGCATTGACATGGAACAGGCGCAATATAGCAAATTGCTGAACGAACTTCCGCCTGTGGACATTGTCATAACAATGGGGTGCAATGTGACCTGTCCCTACCTGCCCTGCAAGCATCGGGAGGATTGGGGGCTTGATGATCCAACTGGGAAAGTAGACAAAGTATTTTTAGAGATAATCCAGTCCATTAGAGAAAAAATTAACGATCTAAAAAATCGAATAGAGCAGAACACTTTTTTAGACGGATAGCAAAACCAGCCATGGCTGTCAATGGTCGAGATGAACGGCGCACAAGTGCGCCGCCATTGACCGCTCCGCCCGGTCTTGCTTTTCAGTTATCAAGGCGTGCAAGCCCCAAGGGTGCTTGCACGCCTCCTTTGATTTTGGGCGGGAGCCGGTGGTCGAATTGTGTCTCATGGTGGGATTGATTTCCGCTGGGGGCGGAAATCAATCCCCTATTGCCTGGGTGCGTCTACGCTCCCAGGCGGTGGTCGAAATCGGTCTCGAATTGAGACCGATTTCGACAGAAACTTACATCAAATTGAGGTAAGTTTTGATTGTGGCCGTTTATGGCCTGAAAACCTTGCAATTTCAGGATTTTTGTGATACTATTTTGATACTAAGAAAATGAACTGCCCCAAATAAGCGGGCGAAATATTAACATATTTGCGAATGTTTTGCCTATAAAATTACCCTAAATACACCCCCATATACTTGAATTTGCCGAGTGGGAGTAATTGTGGCAAAAGTCAGCGATAGTGAAATTTTATCTAAATTTAGGAGGGAGCCGTTCCAGTTGGAACGGCTCCCTCCTTTGCGCTCCTTAATTAGAAGGCGGGCAGGGGATAGATGGGCGCTGTTACTTCAACCTAGTCCAATCCTCCATGCCGTCGGACTTGGTATAGTTGTGGCTGTTGACAGCCTCCATGATCTGGTAGTAACCCCAATAGCCCTCGGCCACGTCGGGGAACTGACGGAGGCTGTCGGCGTGGGCGTCCACATAGTCCTTGTCTGCCGCCCGAGCCAGCATATTGTTTACGATGGTGGTCACTTCCGACCGGGTGATGGTGTTGTTGGGGCGGAAGGTGCCGTCGCTGTACCCGCCGATCCATCCATATTGGGAGGCGCTCATCACATAGGGATAGAACCAGTCGCTCTCGGACACATCGGAGAAGCCGGCTTCTCCTTCGCTCACTCTGTGAGCGAAGCCCATGGCGATGGTAGTGAACTCCGCGCGGGTAATGGCCCGGTCTGGGTCAAACCGGCCGCCGCCTACGCCGTCCACCATACCCAGGGAAGCCAGGGTGTTCACCGCCTTGGCGTACCACGCCTCGGTGGGCACGTCGGAGAAGGATACGGTAAGCTTCACATCCTGGTCCAGAAGCAGGGCGTAGAACATCTGGGCCACCTCCGCCCGTGTCATGCTCCGGTTGGGGCCAAAGGTGCCGTCAGGGTAGCCGGTCAGATAGGCCATGTGGTCCTCCGCATTGAGCCAGTTGGATACGCCGGTGTGGTCAGGGTCAGCCACCGGCTTGACAGCCCCGAACTGGGCCTGAATGGTGTGCTTCTCCCGGACGTTCTCAAAGGTGTAGGAGCGAACGGCCCCCACGCTTTCTCCGTCCACCAGCACGTCGGCGATTTCATACCCGCTGTCCGCCCGGATGGTGAAGGTCTTGTCGCTGCCGCGGGCAACACGGACGGAACCGCTGGGGCTGATGGAGCCGCCATCCTCCGCACTGGCCGTGATGGTGTAACGGGTGGTGCCGCCGCCTCCACCGGAGCTGCCGCCGCTCTCCTTCGTCCAGGCTAGGGCGAAGGGGGAGAAGCTGCCGTTAGCAGCGTCCCCGCTCAGGCTGAATTTCACGCCCTTGTCTGTCTTGGCGGCGGAAATAGAAACCACGTTGGAGGCATCGATCAGATTTTCCATGTCCTCCGCTGTATCGATCTGGTACTCCCGGTGCAGACCCTCGAAGTGCAGGACGCTAAAGGTGTAGTCGTTGTAACTGCTCTTGACCGCTTCGGGGTAGGGCCAGAAGATGGTGATATCCCGGTCTGTGCTTACCCAGGCGTTGCCGTCGTACTCGTTGATGAGGTCCAGATACTTGAACTCATACTGATTTTCTGTGAGGGCATGGCCCGTTTCAGCCGCGCGCTCTGCCAACAACGCTTGCGTGTCGGCCTGGGCCGCAGCGTCCCGTTCGAGAATATCGTCAAAGAGCAGGGCAATCTGTGGGTTGGCGTCGGGATCGGTTGTATCCGTGCCCAGCACGCCCAGGTCCTCCTGGCCGTTGGTATAGAAATGCGCGCCATCGGGAATCACGGCCACAGCGATTCCGTCGTCGGTATCCACGTCGTCCTCACTGTGGACCACGGGCTGGGCAATGTCTACGGTGTTGTCCAGAACCTTGTCCGGATCGGATACGTTGCGCACGGTCAGGGTGCCGGGGTAGAAGTCGATATCTACCGGGTCCCCGTCCTTAGTTTCCACAGTGAGTTCGTTCAGGTTGGTGGCGACGATGTCGTACAGGCCGGCCTCACGGTCATCATCTGCGGTATCGAAGCCGTCGTCTGACAGAGCGTTTGCCTCTGCCTTTGGGACAAAGCCCTCCTCCAGCCAGGGCAGAAGGACGATTTCTCCCTCCTCAATGTCAGACAGGACGTACTCTACGCCCGCTTTGCCAGTGACAACGATTTCACCCAAGGTGACGTTTTCCGCACCCGTCACCTTGTAGCGGGCCGTGGGGAAGGAGTCGTCGTTGATGGAGTCGCCGCCGGTATAGGCCGTAATGTCCTGGGATTCAATCGTGATGGTCTTGGGCTCTATGACCGTCACCTGGAAAACGTAAGAATTGGTTACTGTCGCCTCGTAATCGTTGTCGCTTCCGAAGTCGATAAAATTATAATGTGATTTATAGAAGAGTTCTGGCTCTCCACCATTCCTGACGATATAGCCGTAAATCTCTACCATGTACTGGTTGGGGCTGATTCTCTCATGGTCTTTACTCTCAATGGGAATTTCTGAACGTTTTGTCTTTACACGATTCAGGATGCCGCTTCCCTCGCTGTTAGAGAAGATATCTGGCTCCGCAATGCTGCGCGGGCCATTTGGGGTCTGGTCGTACTCGTCCCACCAGCAGTATTGGAAGTAGACATATTCATCTTCCGTGCTGCCCTGTTTTTCCAGAAGCAGCGGATGGGACACCAGTACCCCGGCGGTATGTTCCTGGTCATCTAGCTCTACGGTCAGGTTCCCGTTTGCCTGAGCGACGCCGTCCACCGAAAACTGGACTGTGGGGTTTTGCAGGGAATAGGACACCTTGGCCTGGGGGTTTGTCAGATTGGTATCCACTTTCCCCGTGTTTGTCAATGCGCTGCCGCCCAACATCCATTGTATATCGTAGCCAGGCTTTTCATCCGGCGTATTATCCAGAGTGGGGAGTGTATATGTTGTATCCTTCTCCCAAAAGTCAGTACCCTCAATCCGGGTATACTGAATAGACTGATAGTTCAGCTTTTCCTGCTGAATACCTGTGTCGCCAAATCGAATCGTCAGGGGATGGGTCATGGCATTTCTGGAAGTGCTTGTGGGACTGCAGTTGAGTTTGTAATCCTGATAGCTCTTGTCGTCATTAAAGATGATCAGCAGGCTGCTGTTTCCGGTATGGAAGGCTTTGCTGTTATAACCGGTGTAGTTCGAGTCCCAGCCGTCTCCCAGCCGTTTTATCACGATCTGGGAGATGCGTCCGCTGTAGAATGCCTCGCTGCCGATGGTCTCCACGGATTCTGGGATAACGACCTTCACATCCATTTCGGCGGAAAATGCATTTTTAAAAGTCTGCTTTCCGATGGCTTTCAGGCCGGCCGGCAGTTCAAAGACCGTACTCTCCTCGCTGTTCGCTGTACGGACAAACTCCAGCCCTGAACACCCATTGAAAACACTGCCGCTGCTGCCGTCAGCCGCCCCCAGGACCTCAAGGGTATCGGGCAGGATCACGCCGGTCAGGCCTGTACACCCGCTGAAGGCGCTCTTTTCTATCGTCTGTACCTTTGTATTGGACAGATCCAGCACGCCGGTGAGGGGCGCACCCATCGCCGCCTGACTTTTGATGGTGGTCAAATTGGCGGCTTCGGAGAAGTCAATGGTGACTACGTTGTAGTGCGCCCAGTCAGTTTTCCGACTGCCGCTATAATAGGTGGCGGCGCCATTGTTTTCTTTCTCTGAACTCCATGAATCCCGGAACCCATCAGCAATGACAGTGGTAACTTTTTCAGGCAATGGAATAGAAAAATACATGGTGTCTTTGTTAGGGTTGATGCCTTTAAACCATTCGTAGGAAATACCGTAGTAGGTCCCGCCCTTGATGACCATGCCATCCTCCGGCACCGCCATAGGATCATCCGGCGAGAGCCCGCTCCCGCCTGCCGCCCAGACGGACACCGGACCCAGGGAGAGGACCAGCGCCAGAGTGAGCAGGATCGCTGTCAATCGTTTCTTCATGTACTCATTTCCTCCTTGCGTATTAAGGTGTTTCATAGGTTCAAATGCGGCCTATACCGCTGTTTGACTGATTGGCCGCCCAGGCGGCTGGGGCTGGGGCCCGCCGGCTTCGGGCTTTGCCCGCGCAGACGGGACAGCCGCTGTGCTGCTCTCCCGTCCGGGAGTAGATGGCCGCCTTCCACACGTGGCCATAGGGGCACTCCCACCATACCTTCCGCCGGCTCCCGGCCGTAACCTGCTCCGGCGTTAGGCTGCCGTTGAGCGTCCAGTACCACTGGGCCGCCACCTCCGGCGCCAGAGTAGCCAGGTCGTTGAAGCCCGCCAGCGCCTTCCGCCCTGCACAGTAGGGGCAGCCGCTCCCACCCATGGTCCGGGCCGCCACCACCGCCTGGTAGTCGTGGCCCTTTTCGCACCGCCACCACACCTTCCGGTTGCTGTACGGCGACACCTGAGTTGGGGCCAGAGCGCCGTTCCGCATTGGGTGCCACTGGGCGGCTACCTCCGGGTAGAGGCTGGCCAGGTCGTTCTCCCCAGGGATTACCCGCTTGCCCGCACAGTAGGGGCAGCCTGTGCCCCCAAAGGATCGAGACAGGACTCTGGCTTGCCACTCATGCCCCCGACAGCATTTCCACCATACCCTTCGGCGGCTCCCAGCCGTCACCTCCTGAGGCTTCAGCGACCCGTTCCTCGTGGGGTGCCATTGGGCGGCCAGCTCCGGGTGGGTGACAGCCAGATCGTTCTCCCCAGGGGCAGTTACCCGGTTGCTGCACACCGGACAGCCGCTGCCGGCTGTCCGGGACTTGACCACGGCCTGCCACTCGTGCCCTTTTTTGCATAGCCACCAGACCAGCCTGTGGCTGCCGGGGAGCACCTGGTCCGGGGTGAGAGGGGCGTTTTTCGTGGGGTGCCATTGGAAAGCCACCTCCGGAAAGCGGGATGCCAGGTCGGTCTGGCCGGGGACGGCCAGCTTCCCAGAGCAATAGGGGCACCCGGCCCCCGCGCTCACCCGGGCGTACACGGCGCTCTGCCACTCATGCCCCTTCCCGCACCGCCACCAGACCCGGCGGCTGCTCCCGCCACTTACTGTGTCCGGCGTCAGCGGCAAGTTTTTCGTGGGGTGCCACTGATCCAGTAGTTCCTCACGGCCCGTTTGCCGACACAACTGATACATCGTTTTCCGAATATCCTCATCCCCTTTCCGCACGGGACAAAAAGGCCCAGCCTACAAGAACCTTCTCGGCCTTCAGGACAGAATCAGCCTTCTGTTCTGGATAAGGTCGGGGAGAGCGGCCCTTTTGTCCTCAATAGCCGCTTCATAGGGCGGAAAAAATAAAAAAGCCGCTCTGGAGAGCGACTTTTTGTCAAATCATGGGCATGGAAACACAGGCCGGCGAAAAAATGGATTCGTCGGTCCTGATTTTCATGCCTTGGAAGGCAAAAACACTTGCTTTTTCGGCCTTCCCCTGATATGATTATTGTTATGTAATGGATGTATCAGCCTTTTCCTCTCAATTTTTTGGGACAGAAGGCTGATTTTGTCATCCTTCCAAGTGTTAATGGACAAGGCAGCATTTTTAACACCTTATCCTATTATGACAGAAGGCTGATTCTGTCTATAAGGCTAGGACACCAGCCTCAACCGCTCCAAGGCGCGGGCGTGCTCGGCGCCAGTAGAGATGAGGTAGATACGGGTCGTTTCAATGGAGGAGTGGCCCAACACATCGGCCAGCTTGGCCACGTCCCGGCATGCCCGGTAGAAGGTTCGGGCGAATAGGTGGCGCAGATTATGGGGAAAGACCTTGGAGGAGGCTACCCCAGCTTTCTGGCAGAGCCCCTTCATCTCCGCCCAGATCTGTTTCCTGGATAAGCTCTTTCCGCCTCTGGTGAGGAATATCTCACCGGAGGCGATTTTTTGTTTCCTGGCGTATTTCAGCAGCTTGCGGCACAGCTTGCCAGGGATGAGAATGGCACGGATCTTGCCCTTGAGAGATATCTCTGTTCTGCCCCGCTGGGCGGCCTCCACAGTGAGATATCTTACCTCGGACACCCGGACCCCGGTGGCACAGACGCTCTCCAGCAGCAGCTCCAGCCGCTCCTTTCCGGCCGCGCCCGCCGCCGCTACAAGACGGCCGTACTCCTCCCGTGTCAGCTCCCGGTCCGAGTCCCGGAACAGCCGCCGCTGCAGCTTCAGGTGACGCACCCGGCAGTCCGCCCAGCCGGCAAAGGCCAGAAAGCGGTCCAGCGCCGTCAGCTTGCCGTTCACCGTAGAGGGAGACTGGCCCTCCTCTAGCAAGCGCTCCTTCCACCGGGCAACGGAGGCCTTGGTTACTACGCCGCCCGCCAGAAAGGACGCGAACTGCGCCACATCCCGCAGGTATTTCTCTACCGTCGCCGCGCTTCGCTCCTCATCTTCCAGCCGCTTCCGAAACCGGATCAGATGCTCTCCGCTGATACTCCTGTTTTTCATGTCCCGCTCCTTTCCATGTTTCCTCTTAGTGTAACCGTTCAGGGTCGGCTCGTATCCTCTTTTGCAGGGCTTATGTTGCAAATTGATACCAAACTTACCAAAGGGACAGGAACCTTGTGCCCTGGAACGACAAAACGCTCTCTTACATGAAAAGATGTTTCCATGTGAGAGGGCATTTCATCCATCGTGTATTGCTCAGGAGAAAATAGAGCCTGGGCTATTGCTGGCAGGAAAAAAGATCGCTCCTTTTGAAGCCGTTTCTGAGGCGGGAGCCTTCGAATACCCGGTCCAAGTGCCCTAAGAAGGCGGCATGGCATAATATGGAGTGGCGGCGTAGGCCAATTTTCAGCCGCCAATTTTAACAGGGAGATGTATTTCAAATGCCAGCCACCATCACCGGGGTCGTCTATGACGACCTGGACCGAAATGGTCAGTTTGACGGGGGCGAACCGGGGATCCCCGGCGTTTCCATGACATTATACAGGGCCGTAGGCAGCTGTACTACTGTGCAGACCGACGCCTTTGGCCGCTATTCCTTCTCTGTGGCGGCCGCCGGCAGTTATACGATATATGAGCCGGTGGTCCAACCCACCTCATGTCCGCCCTCAGCTTTTCCACAGCCGGCGGGCTATCTCCACTCCAATACTCCGCGCAAAGCGGATGTTACCGTGACTGCCGCTCAAGTGGAATCCAATGCGGAGCTCTCCGGACAGAACTTCGGACACGACGCCCTGAGCGCGCCGCTGCCCTGCTCCAGCCGGATGATTCAGTTTGTAGGGCGGCCCACCAACTGGTACGACATCGATCTGGTCACGGGGCAGTCGGTGCTGCGCGGGGCGGTAGACCCAGCCCACGATGTAAACGCCATTGGGTACAGTCCCCTGGATAACTATCTCTATGGCTATGACCAGACGACCAACAACCTGGTGCGTGTAGATGGGGACGGGACCCTGACCCAACTGACTCGCCCTAACGGACTGCCGGCTGCCGGCTACAACACCGGGACCTTTGACGCGGCCGGATTCTTTTACCTGTATATCAATGACGCGGCCCGCTACTACACAGTGGATCTGCGTCCCGGTTCGGCCACCTATTTGAAGCTGGTAGACCCCAGAGCGGGCTATGTGGAGCAGACGGCAAACTATGGCACGCCCCTGTCCTCCGCGGTCAACATCAGTGACTGGGCCTACGACCCGGCGGACGGAAACCTGTACGGTGTGCAGCGCAACGGGGTGCTCACTCGAATCGTCCCCACCACTGGCCAGGTCACGGCCCTGTCCACCACCGCCCCCAATCCAAATGCGTCTTTCGGCGCGGTGGTCATAGACAGCACCGGGACTGTCTACGCCATCGCCAACAACGACGGAACGGTATACCGCTATACCCACAGTGGCAACACTGCCGTAGGAGTGCCCTTCTCCACCACCTTTTTTGCCTCCTTTAACGACGGGGCCATCTGCCCCCGGGCGGTGGTGGAGCCCACAGCGGACTTGCAGGTGACCAAGACGGCGGACCCCAATCCCGCTACTGCGGGGGGGCCGCTGACGTACAGCATCAAAAACTATAACAATGGCCCCGACCCGGCACAGGATGCCCAACTCACTGACACAGTTCCCCCAGAGATGCTGTCCCCCCAGTTCTCCCTGGATGGGGGAAGCACCTGGCAGCCCTGGGCCGGCTCGACCCCTCTGGGTGACATCCCGTCAGGGGACAGCGTCACAGTGTTGATCCGTGGGACCGTGGACCCAGCGGCCACGGGGAGCATCGTCAATACCGCCGTAGTTAGCTCCCCTACCTTTGATCCGGACCTGTCCAATAACACAGACACCGTGGAGGTGCCGGTGGGGGAGGAGGCGGACCTGTCTCTGCTGAAGCTGGGCGCTCCCAAACCCGCCCGTCCGGGGGACCGGGTGACCTATACTTTCGCGGTGGGCAACGCCGGCCCCTCCAGCGCGGTAGATGTCACCTTAGAGGATCAGCAGCCCGCTGGCCTGGACGGCCTGGAGTGGTCGCTGGACAACGGAGCCACTTGGCAGCCATGGAGCCCAACTCTCCCCCTGGGGACTTTGATACCAGGGGTGGCCAGAGTGGTGCTGCTGCGGGGCGTAGTCAGCCCTGCGGCCGGCCAGACCATTGTCAACACGGCTGCCGTGACCAGTCCCACCCCGGACCCGGACCCCAGTAACAATACCTCCACGGATATTACACCCGTTGACCTGGCCGCCGACCTGGCGGTTACCAAGACCGGGGCGCCCAGTCCGGTATCTGCGGGCGGGGTACTGACCTATACCGTGGAAGTTTCCAATCTGGGGCCGGCGGACGGACAGAACGTCCGCCTTACCGACCCCCTACCTGACCAGCTGTCCAACGGGGAGTATTCTCTGGATGGTGTGACCTTCCGATCCTGGACCGGGTCTCTGTCCCTGGGCACCCTGCCGGCGGGCGGCGCACGGACCGTTGTCCTCCGGGGGACGGTGAGAGCGGATGCCGCTGAGACCATCCAGAACACCGTGACCATTACCAGCGACACTCCAGACCCAGATCCCACCAACAACACAGCCACGGAGCTGACCCCAGTAAACACTGCCGCCGACTTGGCAGTAACTAAGATCGCTTCCCCGAATCCGGCTATCCATGGTCAGTTGCTGACTTATTCTATCCTGGTCCAAAATCTGGGCCCGGACCCGGCGGTGGATGGCCAGATCACCGATATGCTGCCCGCCCTTCTGCTGGGGCAGGAGTTCTCTCTGGACAACGGGGCCAGCTGGCAGCCGTGGACGGGAAGCTATGCCCTGGGGACCATCGCCAATGGGCGGCAGATACAGGTGCTCATCCGGGGGACGGTGAGCATGGACGCGGAGGGCCTGGTGGAAAACACCGCGACCGTGTCCAGCAGCACCCCGGACCCGGACCCCGGCAACAACAGTGACACGGTACGGATCCCGGTAGACGTTTCCGCTGACCTGGCGGTGGTCAAGACGGGGCTGCCGGTGGCGGTGCGGGCGGGGGAGCCCCTGGTCTATACCATGATAGTGACCAATGCGGGCCCCTCCGCTGCCCAGAACGTGGAACTGGCGGACCAGACGCCGGGTGCCCTTCTGGGGCCCGAGCTCTCCGTGGACGGAGGGATCACTTGGGCGCCCTGGTCCAGCCCCTATCCGCTGCGTACCCTGCTGCCGGGGGACATCAGGACAGTCCTTATCCGAGGGACAGTGTCCCCCTCGGCCCAGGCTGGCCCCCTGTCCAACACCGCGGTAGTATCCAGCACTACACCGGACCCAAATCCGGACAACAACACGGATACCGCACCGGTGGAGGTGGAGCAGTCCGCCGATCTGAGTGTGGTAAAGGAGGGCGGGACCTCTCCCGCGGTGCCCGGCCAGCAGTTCCAGTACACCATCACGGTGGGAAACAGCGGCCCCTCGGACGGACAGAATGTGATTCTGACCGACTCGGTTCCGGCCGCCCTGCTGGGACAGGAGTTCTCGTTGGATAACGGGGCCACCTGGGCACCCTGGTCCAGCCCCTATGGGTTGGGCATCCTGCCCGCCGGACAGAGCCGCTCGGTCCTGCTGCGGGGCACTGTAAGCACAACTGCGGGAGATACCCTGGTCAACACAGCGGTGGTGGCCTCTACTACCCCGGACCCGGACCCCAGCAACAACAGTTCCACTGATGTGACTCCGGTGCTCCAGACGGCTGACCTGGCGGTGGTCAAGACGGGGCCCGTGGACCCGGTCCAGCCCGGTCAGAGCTTGACCTATACTATCTTGGTGACCAACCGGGGGCCGAGCACTGCCCAAGGGGTAATATTGGCGGATATCACTCCGCCGGAGCTGTCCAATGTAGAGTTCTCCCTGGATGGCGGAGCCACCTGGGGCCCCTGGAGCGGGAGCTATCCTATTGGAGAACTGCCGGAGGGTGGGGCGCGGTCCTTCCTGATCCAGGGTGGATTGGCGGTGGAGGCCCGAACCAGTGTCACCAACACGGCCGTCGTGTCCAGCACTACGCCGGATCCAGATCCCACAAATAACTCATCCACCAGCGTGGTACCCATCGCGGGCGGCACGGATCTACAGTTGAGCAAGTGGGCGCCAGGTTACGTCCAGCCTTGTCAGACGCTGGTCTATGTGCTTCAGGTGACCAACCTGGGGCCAGAAACGGCGCTGCAAGCGGTAGTGACAGACCAACTGCCGGCGGAGTTGAATGGGGTGATGGTGTCACCCGACGGCGGCGGCACCTGGCAGCCCTGGATTGGCAGCTACGAGCTGGGGGATATCCCCTCCGGGCAATCCCGGTCCTTGCTGCTGGCCGGGCAGGTGGATGCCTGTGCCCAGGGCGTCCTTGTCAACCGGGCGGCGGTAACTGCTCTGTCCCTGGAGTTGAGGCCCGAGGACAACGAGGCATCGGCGGCCACGGTGGTGTGGAGGCCCTGGTGCCAGGGCCCGATGCCCCGGCACCGCCAACTGCCCTGCTGAAAAGAGAGATGCCGGAAGGATATCCTTCCGGCATCTTCTAAAATTAAAACAGAGTCCTGGAGCCTCACAAGCTGTTTACGAAAAGAGAAGATCAGGGCTGACCCGCCTGGGCCAGCCCTGATGCTCACATATTGGCCAAAATGTCCTCCAGTTCCTCCCTGGAGTAGCGGTACACTTTGTCGCAAAACTGGCAGGACAGCTCCGCCTGGCCCTGCTCGGCGATCAGTCCGGACAGCTCTTGCCGCCCCATGCTGATGAGGGCGCAGGTCACCCGGTCTCGGGAGCAGTAGCACCGGTACTCCACCGGATGCTTCTCCAGGATCTCCAGCTCAAAGTCCTTCAGTACCGCTTTCAGCAATCCCTCGCCGTCCAGTCCATCGGCTAGAGCGTGGCTGACCGAGCCCATGGCATGGACCCCGGCCTCTATCTTGGATATCATCTCCTCGTCGGCGCCAGGCAGAAGCTGGATGAGATAGCCGCCGGCAGCGGTGACAGACTGGTCCAACCCTACCAGTACACCCAGGGCACAGGCGGTTGGGATCTGCTCGCTCTCCACAAAGTACATGGCCAAGTCGTCAGCGATCTCACCGGAAAACAGACCGATAGACCCCACATAGGGCTCCTTCAGTCCGATGTCTTTGATGACGGTAAGGGTGCCGTCGGTTCCCACCGCGGCCCCCACGTCCAGCTTGCCCCGGTACTTCTCCATCAGGTCCACCTGGGGGTGCTGGACATAGCCCCGGACGTTGCCCTCATAGTCGGACACCGCCAAAATGGTGCCCAGGGGGCCGCCCCCCTTGATTTGAAGGGTGAGGGAGCCCTGCTCCTCCTTGAGCATGTCGCCCATCATAGAGGCCCCCAGCAGAGCCCGCCCCAGGGCGGCGGTGGACATGGGCAGCAGCTTGTGGATGTTTCGAGCCCGCTCCACCACGTCCCGTCCAGTGACAGCGACAGCTTTGACCAGGCCGTCGCCGGTTATTGCTCTTACGATTTCGTCGCGCATAGGTATTACTTGTCCTTTCTCGCGGTGAAAAAAACGCGCTGTTCCCCGTCCACGGGGGGACGCATTTTCAATTCTCCGAATATCCTGATCTGGGAAAAACCCGCCTGCCGGAGCATGGCCGTCAGCTCCTCCGTGGTGTAGGCCCGCTCCCGGTGGAGCTCCTCCCCCCGCTCCCACTGGCCGGTCCTTTCGTCCAACTGGAAAATATCCATGAAATAGGAACAGATGCGGCCGCGCCGGGAGTACTCCGCCCGCCAGACGCAGTAGGCGTCCTCGGTTTCATCCAAAAAGACCTGACCATCCAGCCCCTCCAGCTTTTCCACCGTGTTTACGTCAAAGAGAAACAGACCCCCAGGCATGAGAAACAGGTGGACCCGCTCAAAGGCCCGCTGGAGCTTTTTCGGGTCGGTAACATAGTTGACGCTGTCCAGGCAACACACACAGGCGTCGATGGTGCCGTACAGGTCCAGCCTCTCCATGGTCTGGCACAGGAAGATGGGCTCAATGGGGGCGGCGCCCCGGTTTTTCTCCGCCGCCTCGGCCAGCATCTCCGGCGACCGGTCCACTCCGATCATCTCATAGCCCCGCAAGGCCAGCTCCCGGGTGAGGGAGCCCGTGCCGCAGGCCAGGTCCAGCACCGTCCTGCCTGGCAGGGGCTGGCGGCGGAAGTGCTTTTCGATATAGTCGGCCCAGGCGGGATAGCGGACATCATAGGTCAGCTGGTCATAGCAGCCGGCCAGAAAGCGGTAGCTGTTCATCACCGCCGCTCCTTCAGGCGGGGGATGACCCGCTGATAGCCCTCTGCCCCGTAGTGGAGGCACCGGTTCACCCGGCTGATGGTGGCGCTGGAGGCCCCAGTCTTTTCCAGAATGTCGCTGTAAATCAGGCCCTCATCCAGCAGCATGGCCACTTCCATCCGCTGCTCCATGGCCTTCAGCTCGGACACGGTACACAGGTCCTGGAGAAAGCGGCGGCACTCGTCCTCGTCCTTCAGGGTCAAAATGGCGCGATACAGGGTATCGCTGGCCTCTTTATCCAAAAATTTTGACATAACAGGCTCCTTTCTCCCGATGATTCCAAGGGTGGGGGATATCTCCATACTTCTATATTTTAACAGGCTACCATGTGAAAGTAAACAAAAAAATACAGCCAGAGGACCGGCACCCGAGGTCCGCCCCTCGTAGCTTTTTTCACCGGCCCATGATAAAATAAAAAATCAATCCGATGTCATATCGCGCGTTCTTTTACGTCTAGAAGGATGAATAGGATTTTGGAAGGAGGTGCGGCCGTGGAGGACACAGACATCATCCAGCTGTATTGGGCCCGGGACGAGGGGGCCATTGCGGCCACCGACGAAAAATACGGCACGCTGTGCCGCTCTCTGTCCCATAATATCCTGGCCAGCCGGGAGGACGCGGAGGAGTGTGTCAACGACACCTGGCACCGGGCCTGGAATACCATGCCGCCCCAGCGGCCTGCCTCCCTGCGGGCCTATCTGGTCCGATTGGTCCGCAATTTGTCCATCGATCGCTGGCGGGCCCGGAAGAGCCAGAAGCGGGGAGAAGGGCTGGAGGCGCTGGTACTGGAACTGGAGGACTGTGTGCCAGCCGCTCCCAGCGCCGAGGAGGAGACAGAGGCGCGGGAGCTCTCCCGGACCATTGACCGCTGGCTGGACGGTCTGCCGAGAGAGGACAGAGTTCTGTTTGTCCGCCGGTACTGGTACGGACAGCGGCTGGATGAGCTGTCCGGTCAGCTGGGCTGGTCCCCAAACCGGGTGAGCCAGCGGCTGCTCCGCCTGCGGACGGGTCTGAAGCGGTATCTGGAGCGAGAGGGGGTAGTGCTGTGAGTGACAAGAGTGAGAGGATCTTTCAATCTCTGAGCGACATTTCAGACCAGAAGGTAGATGAGGCGGCCCGGAGACCGGCCGGAAAGCGGCCCGCCCCCCGTTGGAGGCGGTGGACCGCCCTGGCCGCCTGTCTGTGCCTGGTGGCGGGGGCGGCAGTGTGGTATCTGCCCCGAATGGGGGGAAGCTCCTCCAACAACGGCCTGGGCGGGAGCGGAGCGGATGGGGTGACCAATTTCATGTCCTATGCAGGCCCGGTGTTTCCCCTGACCTTGGCGGAGGAAAACGGGGCTGTCACCGCCCAGCGGGAGATCACTCTGGACTTTCAACCCTGGGTGCCCCGGTGGATCTCTAATGAGGAGATGGCCGCCGAAGAAGCGGCCTGGGGGGAGGAGAGCTACGATAAGATCCTAAGTGATCTCCGGGAGAGCTTCCCCGATGGGGGTTACTCCAGCCGGTCCACGGATCTTCTGATCCGCGACCGCTATGTACTGACCAATCACTCCGACCAGGAGCAGAGGGTCCAGGTGCTCTACCCCTTTGTCAGCTCCCTGAGGGACCTGACGAAGCGGATGCCAACCCTGTCTGCGGACGGCGAAGAACTGGAAACTGTCCTTCACCCCGGCGGATACTCCGGCGGCTTTCAGGACACCGAGGGACAGACAGATGGGGAGCGGCTGAACCTGCGGGGGCTGGACTCCTGGGAGGCGTACCGGGATCTTCTGTCCGACGGCTCCTATCTGGAGGGAGCCCTGGGGGATTACCCAGACCTGACAGGCGTGCCGGTGACGGTCTATCGATTCACCGATCCCTGGGGGCCGGAGCAGGACGAGAAGGCCGACCTTCCAAACCCTACCCTCCGGGTGGAGTTCGAGCTGGACTATGACAGGACTACTGTTCTCTCCTACGGCTTCCATGGCGGCTTCTACGATCGGGAGGCGGGGATCATGGGCCAGAGCTTCTCCATTCCTCAGGAATGGGAACGGGATCACAACCGACCCTATTATTTAATTGTCCTAGGGGACGACGTGGCCAATATGACCACCCAGGGCTATAACACCGGGGGCTGGGACACGGACAAAAAGATAGAGGCCGGGGTGGATATCCAGCGGTATGAGAGCGATCTGGATACCGCCCTTCGGGATGCGGCCGCCCTGCTCTATGAGACGGATATGGAGCGGTGGAGCGAGGACCTGTGGGGCCTGCGCCACCCCGCCCAGGCCACGGTGGACTTTGAGATGTACTACGGCCTGCTGTGCGGCTATCTGATGAGCTACGGCCTGCTGTCAGAGGACCCAGCGGAGCGGTATGAAACCGGCTGGCTGGAAAAGGTGGACTTTGAAGTGGCAGACCGTGTATGTTATCTGGAGGGGGAAGTGACTATCCCCGCTGGCGGGACAGTGGAAGTGACTGCCCAACTGGTCAAGAATGCCAGCTTCGATTTCTACTGTGCCCACACCGAAAACGAGGGCGTATACGGCTATGACCTGGTGACCAGGCTGGGCTCCACCCCCACCTTTACCGGCCAGAGCGCCGTTCTGGAGGACCGGGAGCAGATCGAGATCGTTCGGCAAAACTTTGGATTTGAGCCGGAGAGCGGGATACGGACCGTGGAGCTGAATCCGGAGGAGGAGCACTACTATCTGGCGGTCCGGCGGGTGGAGACAGAGGAATAGGAAAAGACAGCGGACTGTGACTAGTCCGCTGTCTTTTTATCCCGCAAGCCCCCAGCCGTCCGGCTCGCTGGGGAAGTCAAAGCTGGTGCTGAACCAGGTGATCTCATCCCCCTCTACTCGGGAAGCGGGGAGAGAGGGGGTGACTATCTGCCGGCCGTACTGGTCGGTGACCAGGGCGGCGAAGACCAGCTCATCCCCCTCCTGGAGATCCAGCTCCACGGAGGGAAGGTGGAACCACTGCTCCGCCTTCTCAAAGCCGTGATGATTGTCTGGACGGCCGCATGGCTCCAGCCAAAAGAGCAGTGCTCGGTTTCGGAACAGGCCGAGCTGGACCTGCTTGACTTGGGATTGACCAATATCCTCGTTGACCGCAGAGGCGGAGGCGGACAGCCCTGTGAGGAAGCCATAATTCTCTCTCACATGGAACAGGCCGTCCTCTCCACGGGGAATATTTAACAGGGCACTCTCCAAAAGAGAGATATCTACCACTGGTAGACTGCTGCCGTAGAGAGAGGAATAGTTACCCAGTAGTTGAGTCTGGCGTGTTCCCTAGTCCACCAGGACCGCGGATAAGGTGATGCTGTCTGTCAGAGGGCAGGTGATCTGGCCGGAGAACTCCTGCCCCGGTCCAGGAACGGCGGGAACGTCCACCAACCCATCCCCGGTATCAGCATGGAGAAGGATCTCCAGCCCCTCAGTATAGGTCTTGGGCACCACACGGACCGAAAAGGTGACAGTATTGGACGCCAGGTCGGCCGACTGGATATTGGTAGCGTAGTCGGCCACCAGACTGTTCTGGGATTTTAGGATCTCCTCCACCCTGCTGGTAATGGAGCCGATTTGACTATTGACCGAGTAGGTAATATTGCCCACGGAATTGGCCAGGTCGGTGTATTGGCGGTCCAGCTCCTTCAACCGGGCGAATAGGGAGCGCCCGGCCAGAAGGACAAGCAGCAGGGCCAGACAGGCGGCGCCGTAGCGCAAGCGCCTGTGGCGGGGGGAGCGGCTTTCCCGAACCTTCTGCTCCACCAATTCCGACACCCGCTCCTGCTGTTCCGCGGTGAGCTGGCTGGACTGCTGATAGCGGGACAGGATCTCCTCGACCAGTTTCAACTGGGCAGGGGAAAGATCGTTGGAGATGTGCTCCTCCTGGTCCTCCTCCACACCGAGCAGCCAGCCGACGGATACATGGAACAGGCGGCTGAGAGCCACCAGTTTGTCCACATCGGGCAGACTGGAATCAGATTCCCATTTATAAATAGACTGTCGGGATACGCCGAGAGCCTCGCCCAGCGCCTCCTGGGACAGATCCAGCTCCCGGCGCTTGGCGGCGATACGTTGTCCGGTCGTCATGGTCATCGGCCTCCTTTGCATTCACCCTAGCAAAAAGGGGAGAAAAAGACCACCTCCTCACGGTTTGAATCCTGCTAACCAGCGGTTTACATTCTCCGGAATCCATTGGGGCGCAAGGAGTTTAGAGGACCTCAGTCCACCAAAATAGCATTGGGATAGATGCGCTCCATGCGGCTGTCTGGGAAACGGCGGTCCAGAAGCTGTCCCAGCGCGGTGTCGGGCGGAGCGTCCATAGTCTGACGCTGGGTGTACCGTCCCATGGCCAGACAGGACACGGCGATGTTGACCACCATAAAGAGGATGAGGACCCAGGAGAGGACCCGGCCGATCCGGAGAGGGAGCCGCTCGATCCACTGGGAGAGCCGGGGGTAGATGGACTTGAGCCACACGACAGCGGCGATGCCCCAGAAAAAACAGTATAACAGATTGATGCGTCCGCCCAGATTGAAGGGCAGGTGGCTGTAATCCCAAAACACCGTGCCGAAGACCAACTCGGTAAAAACGGAGCAGAGATACTCATAGACGCCGCCCACCACGGTTCCAACAAGAAAGACGTAGCTGTCGCTCTTGTGCCGGTACTTGTACAGAACAGCGGTGAGCAGGACGGCCCCCAGCCCCCAGACAATGGAGAAGGGGCCGTAGACCACGCTGCTTCGGCTCATCCACACCCCGGCCGTGATACGGCAGAAGATGGTTTCAATCATGTCGCCCAGAAAGGCGCCGATCAAAAACAGCCACAACAGCTTGTAAAAGCAGCAGCCCTGGGCAAAGACTCCGGACGTTCCTTTTTTGGCGGTTCTGCGGCGGGCCTGTTCCTCCAGCCGCTCCCGCCGTAGGCCGTAGGCCCTGGCCATACGGCGCTGGATATACCGGGTGACGGCGTTATCCAGATGGTCGGTGAGACGACGGAGCCGGAGGGAGAGCTCACTGGGCTCCTTCAGACTGGTATTGAGCTGGAGCAGGGCGGCCAGAGAGGTAAGCAGGTCGCCGGCCAGCAGACAGAACAGGACCAGCAGGATGAGCTGACCGACAGAGCGGGGAATCAGTCCGGCCAGCCTGACCAGCAGGGGGTTGCCAAAATAGAGGCACAAAAGGGCCATCCCGCCCCAGAGAAGGGAGTATCCCAAACAGATGTGACCCTCGAATTGAAAGCGGTATCTGGAGTAGTCCCACCACTTCTGGCCGGAGAGATGTTCCAGTAGGATGCCGGTGAACAGTTCAAGGCCGGTGGCAATAATCAGGCCAAAGAGAAAGAGAAAAAAGGGCGTATTTTTCAGTTCGGGCAGAAAGATGGCGAACAACACAGCCGCCAGGCCGTAAACCGGGGAGAAGGGGACATTCAAAAACCCCCGATTGATAAGCCGCCGCCGTTTGGCGGCCGCCAGAGCGGTTTCACCCAGCCACCCCAAAAAGGAGTAGGCCAGAAAGAACCAGAGAAGCTGATATACTGTATATTCCATAGAAACTCCTTATCCAGCGGCGGAAAAGAATGCCTGGATAGCCCCATGGTCCGCCTGGACCGAGCCCTGGACAAAGCCGGGCTTGCCGCCACCACGGCCGTTGAGGCTTTGGTTCATCTCCTTGGCAAAGGTACGCAGGTCGCCCTCCAGTTGGCCAACGGCGTACTTGTAGCCCTGACCATCCACGCCGGAGAAGCAGGCACACCGCCCGCCACAAGTCTGGAGGACGGCGTCGCACAGGCGGCGCAGACTATCAGGGGTCAGGCCCTCCTCAAAGAGAAGCACATCTCCTGCCCCAGTGAGCTGACGGGCCAGGGAAGCAAAGCGATCCTCCTCCATGGATAGAAGCCGGGACTTCAGAGCGGCGTTCTCCTCGGTCAGCCGCTGGACCGCTGCCCCAGTTTCAAAGGCCTTGGCAGACAGAAGGGTAGACACCTGGTGGTTCTGCGCTAAAATGCTGTTTACATAACGCAAGGCCCGACTGCCGCACACCAGTTCGATGCGTACCCCCTCACGAAACTTCTGAACGGACAGGAGCTTCACAAAGCCCACCTGGCCGGAGGAGGCCACATGGGTGCCGCAGCAGGCGCAGGTATCAGCGCCGGGGAAAGAAACGATTCTTACCCGGCCAGTCAGCGCCTTTTTGCTCCGGTATTCCAGTGTTGCCAGCTGTTCCGGAGAAGGGAAGGTGATGGAGATGGGGTGGTCTTCCCAGATATAGCGGTTGGCCGCCTCCTCCAGCTCCTGGAGCTGGTCTCCGTCCAGCAGTACGTTTAAATCGATGGTAATGAAGTCGCTCCCCATATGAAAACCAACATTGTCGCACCCCCACTTAGCGTGGGCGATGCCGGACACGATATGCTCGCCGGAGTGGTGCTGCATCAAATCGAAGCGGCGTTCCCAGTCGATCTGCCCCTCCACCTGAGCGCCGGGCTCCAAAGGGCCGTCACAGGTGTGGACTACCCGGCCCTCACGCTCGTGGACCTCCAATACCTGGACCGGCCCAAGGACGCCCAGGTCATAGGGCTGACCGCCCCCCTCGGGGTAGAAAGCGGTCTGGTCCAGTATTACGTCATAGCCTCGCTTGCCCTGTATGCAGGACTCTACATGGGCGGAGAATCGGGTCAGAAATGGGTCTTGTTCGTAGAGCTTTTCCATGGTCATGTCCTCTCTCTATATTTTTTGTATCATAGCACACTGGGGGTGGAAAGGCAAATTGGAAAGATGTTTCGTTTGAGAATATGATTTCAGGTGGGCGGCAGGAAAGTTTAATGCGGATTTAATGCGGCGGCATTTTGCTTAATCCCATTTTTTTATGAAATGGAATAGGATAGGCTCATCCGAAAGGGCAGGATTCGGATAATAAAGTACAGAGGTGAGTCGTTATGATAGCTGATTATATGTTGCTTCGACTGGTGATTGCCGCTATCGTTATTTTAGTAGCGTCTGTTCTGGCTCTGTCCGTGAAGCTGGTATCTAGGATAGTCCGGTCTGCCGCCCATAAGAAGTCTGTAAAGGCATATTCCTGGGACAGGAGTAAGACTGCTGCTCGTTAAAGAAGCGGCCTCCACATTTGTTTTCCCCATTTGGTCAGAGAGCCGGGACACAAGCCTGTGTTCCGGCTCTCTGTATTTGTGAGTGGGGAGAGCGTTCAACCAATACTGCCGAAGACAGCCCCCAAAACCAGAACCAGCAGGGTAACGCCGCAGAACAGATATTTTGCCATTGGATAGAACCAGGACCCAAGAGGCTTGTGGCGGGCCAGGTTTACCTGCTTGAGTACATAGTCCTTGCCGCATATCCAGAAGAACATGACCGCGGCCAGCAGGGCGCCGATGGGGCAGATATAGATGGAGCACACGTCCATCCACTGGGAGACGATAGGGGCGATGAGCAGGCCCACTCCAATGCCGATGGCCCCGATGATGCCGACGGCAGCGGGCCTTGGCAGGTGGAACAGCTCCTGGAGGGTGGCGGTGGGGGCCTCAAACAGATTGACCAGAGAGGTCAGAGCAGCGAAAACCACCGCGACAAAGAATACCACCAGGATGACTGGCCCGCCGGGGATTCCGCGGATCACATTGGGGAGGTAGATGAACATTAGGCCCGGACCGCTCTCGTTGAGCTGCTGGCCCGCCACCGCCATTGCGGGAATGATGACCAGAGCGGCCAACAGGGCGGCACAGGTGTCAAAGAGGGCCACCATCTTGGCGTCAGAGGGGATGTCGGAGTCAGGGCTCAAGTAGGAGCCGTAGATCAGTGTTCCATTGCCGGCAATGGACAAGGAGAAAAATGCCTGGCCCAGGGCATAGACCCATACCCAGGGGTCCAGGAGCCCTTCAGGGCGGAGGACGAAGATGTACTGATAGCCGGCGGAGGAGCCGGGCAGAGTGACCAGGTAGACGGCCAGACCGATAAACAGTAGAAAGAACAGGGGCGTCATGACTTTATTGGCCTTCTCGATGCCCCGGCCCACGCCGAAGGCCATGATGGCGATGGTGACCGCCATGCCGGCGATCTGCCAGCCCAGGTTTCCAGAGGCGGTGGCGCCAAAATTGGCGCTGAAGGCGTCTACTCCGTCCAGGGCGGACAGAGCGCCGGTGATGGACTGGGCGGTGTACTTGAAGATCCAGCCGGTGACCACAGAGTAACCGATGGCCAGGGCCAGGGATCCCAGGACCGGGATAAGGCCCAGTAGCTTGCCAGGCTTATCGGTGCCGAAGCGCAGCTTGGTGGCCTCGCCAAAGGCGTGGACAGGACCGGACCGGGTGGCCCGGCCGAAGGCCATCTCCCCGATGACGCCGGTGGAGCCGATGATAACCACAAAGATCAGATAGGGGATCAGGAAGGTGGCTCCGCCGTATTTTGACACCCGAGCCGGAAAGAGCCAGATGTTGCCCATGCCGACCGCGGAGCCGATACAGGCCAGAATGAAGCCCCACTTAGAGCCCCAGGAATCTCGTTTCTTCTCATGTTTCATGGATGTTCGATCACGCCTCTCTCTTTTTGACAGGGAAGGTCCTGCGCAGATGTAAGCATACCATATTATAGGAAAAAAACAAAGGGGTGAATTTTCGTTGACAGAGGGGAGGGATTGGGATAGGATGGAAGTAAAAGGTGCCAAAATTGAGAGAACGGAGGATGGAGCGGTGAACGACCTCTCGGTGGACCTGTTTTTTATGAAACACCCTGAGCTGCTGCCCCTCTATTTGGGGATTGAGAGGGCTGTCCGGGATAGGCTGGGTGACTTTGAAGTGGTGGTACAGAAGAGCCAGATCACCTGGAAAGGCCCAGGCTCTTTCGCCGCCCTATGGCTGCCCCGGTGGAAAAGGCCGGACGGGCGGATCTATGTGGGGCTGTCTTTTTTCCTGGAATTTCAGGTGGAAAGCCCCCGCATTCCCTACTCGACAGAGCCCTACCCCAACCGCTGGACCCACCACACCTCGGTGGCCGATCTTGGCGAGCTGGATGAGGAGCTAATGGGCTGGCTCTATCTGTCCAAGGAATTTTCCGGGCGCAGGCGGCGGAGAAAGAGCTGAAAATCTTGCAATACCGGGCAACCTATTGTAAAATGATTCGAACGCCCTACGATAGACCCCATAAGGAAGGTGAGCATCCATGAGCATGACGGCTGTGAAGTCAGTAGACCCTAGAAGTCCGGCCCACCGGGCGGGTATCCGGGTGGGCGAAACGCTGACCCACATCAACGGCCACATGATCGTGGACGTGCTGGACTATAAATTTTACAGCTATGATCCAAGGCTGGAAGTGACCCTCCGGGAGCGAGACGGCTCCACCCGCACCCTGCGGATCCGCAAGGGGGAGGGGGAGGACCTGGGGCTGGAATTTGAGACCTATCTGATGGACCGGGCCCGCTCCTGTGCCAACAACTGTATCTTCTGCTTTGTGGACCAGATGCCCCCTGGGATGCGACCCTCTCTCTATTTTAAGGACGACGATGCCCGGCTGTCCTTCCTGATGGGCAATTACCTCACCTTAACGAACCTGTCCCCTCGGGAGGTGCAGCGGATTATCGACCTGCGGATCTCCCCTATCAACGTGTCCGTCCACACTACAGACCGGGCGCTCCGGGCGGAGATGCTGAAAAACCGGCGGGCGGGGGAGAGCATCGACATCATGGAGCGGTTTGCCCAAAACCACATCACCATGAACTGCCAGATCGTATCCTGCCCCGGCATCAACGACGGCCCCGCTCTGGATAAAACATTGCATGACCTGGCGGGGATGTATCCGGCGGTGAACAGCATCTCGGTGGTCCCCGTAGGCGTGACGAAATACCGGGAGGGGCTGTATCCCCTGACCATTTACAACACAGAGACCGCCGGAGCGGTCATCGACCAGGTGGAGGGCTTTGCCGCCCGCCATCTGGGGAGGGCGGGGACCAGGCTGGCGTGGTGCTCGGATGAGTTTTATCTCCTGGCTGGCCGGGAGCTCCCGCCGGAGGAGTATTTTGAGGAGTTTACCCAGCTGGACAACGGGGTGGGGATGCTCACCCTGCTCTCCCGGGAGTTTGACCGGGCGCTGGACCTGATGGAGCCGGAGGAGATGGCGGGCGCCACCCCGTTTTCCATCGCCACCGGGGTGTCCGCCGCCCCATATTTGGAGAGATTGATTTCCCAGGCCAGGGAGAAATGTGGTAAAATAGAGGGCAGGGTCTATCCCATCGTCAACCACTTCTTTGGAGAGACCATCACGGTGGCCGGACTGGTCACCGGAGGCGATCTGATCCATCAGCTCAAGGGGCGGGAGCTGGGAGAGCGCCTGCTGATCCCGGCCAATATGCTCCGCTCCGGGGAGCGGGTCTTTCTGGACGACGTGTCGGTGGACGATGTGGAGCGGGAACTTGGTGTTCCTGTTACGGCAGTGGAGCAGGACGGCTATGAGCTGTGCGACGCAATCTGCGGACTGGAGATTACCCCTATGGCCCAACGCCAGAGCCAGGAAGAAACAGAATACTATCAATACAATCAAAGAGTATAGCGGGGAGCCGAATGTGGAAAGACCGGCATATTTCAGGCCGCCCCTCGCCGCCGCAAAGGCCGCTTCTCCCATAACGACGTCTGGGCATTTTTTGCTGCATTCTCTTGCGCCTCCTCTCCACATCAAACCCGCTTTGCTGGGCTTTGATAAGGGCATATGAAAGGATGATTACATGAAACCTCTTGTTGCTATTGTAGGCAGACCAAATGTCGGTAAGTCCATGCTCTTTAACAAGCTGTGCGGCCAGCGGCTGTCTATCGTGGAGGACACCCCCGGCGTCACCCGGGACCGGCTGTACGCCCAGTGTGAGTGGAGAAATCGCACCTTTGATATTGTGGATACCGGCGGCATCGAGCCGGGCACCGACGACCAGATCCTGGCCTTCATGCGGGAGCAGGCGGAGATCGCCATCTCCACCGCCACGGTCATTGTCTTTGTGTGCGACATCAAGACCGGAATGACCGCCTCCGATCAGGAGGTGGCCAATATGCTCCTCCGATCGGGCAAGCCGGTGATCTTGGCAGTCAATAAGGCAGACCAGACCGGGCGGGAGAACCCGGATATCTATGAATTTTATAACCTTGGGCTGGGCGATCCCATTGCCGTGTCCGCCCTCCATGGCCACGGCACCGGCGATCTGCTGGACGCCTGCTTCCAGTTCTTCCCCGAGGAGGAGGACGAGGAGGAGGACGACGACGTCATCAAGGTGGCAGTTATCGGAAAGCCCAACGTGGGAAAATCCTCTCTGGTCAACCGCATTTTGGGAGAGGAGCGGGTCATTGTATCCAACGTGGCAGGCACCACCCGGGATGCTGTGGACAGCGCGTTTGAGAACCAGCACGGAAAATATCTCTTTATCGACACCGCCGGGATGCGGAAGAAGTCAAGGGTGGATGACCGGATCGAGAAGTTCTCCGTCCTGCGCTCCACCATGGCCATCGAGCGCAGCGATGTGTGCCTGATCATGATCGACGCCCAAGAGGGAGTCACTGAACAGGATACCAAGGTGGCCGGACTGGCCCACGAGGCGGGTAAGGCGTGCATTATTGTGGTCAACAAGTGGGACGCCATCGAGAAGGACGGCAAGACCATGGACAAGATGCGCCAGGAGGTCATGCGGGACCTGTCTTATATGACATACGCCCCTATTGTCTTTATTTCCGCATTGACCGGCCAGCGGGTGGACCGGCTCTTTGAGCTTATTAACTATGTCAACGACCAGTCCGCCATGCGCATCACCACCGGAATGCTCAACTCGGTCCTGGCCGACGCCACCGCCCGGGTCCAGCCTCCCACAGACAAGGGGCGGAGGTTGAAGATCTATTATATGACACAGGTGGGCATCCGTCCGCCCCACTTCGTCTGCTTCTGCAACGACGCCCGGCTGTTCCACTTCTCCTATCAGCGATATCTGGAAAATCAGATCCGCTCCACCTTCGGCCTGGAGGGCACCCCTGTCCGGCTGACCGTGCGGCAGCGCAGCGATAAGGAGGAGTGATAATGGGTTCCGCGATTTTATTTTTCCTCACCCGGATGGATTTTTGGATCGTGGCAGTCATCTCTTATTTCTGCGGCTGCTTCAATGGGGCGGTGATCGTATCCAAATATATCCTGCGGGACGACGTGCGAAACCACGGAAGCGGCAACGCGGGGCTGACCAATTTCTACCGTACCTTCGGCGGCCCATTGACCTTTGTGGTTATTCTCACCGATGTGCTAAAGGCAGTGGTGGCCATTCTGATCGCGGTTAAAATTGGCGGCGGATATGACCCGCGCATCATGCCGGACTTCCCTTTGGATGGTGCTACGGTCTCCTATTATGTAGTCCTGTTCAAGTATTGGGCGGGCCTGTTCTGCCTGTTGGGCCATATGTTTCCCTGTATGTTCCACTTCAAGGGGGGTAAGGGCATCCTGTCCGGAGGGACCATCGCCATCATGATCGACTGGCGGATCGCTCTGGTCGTGTGGGGCGGCTTTCTCATCCTGGCCGTCCTCACTCGATATGTGTCCCTGGGTTCGGTGTGGGCTGGGGCCTCCTTCCCTGTGGCCACTTGGTTTGTTTACCAAGACTGGGTCATCACCCTGTTGGGGCTGCTGCTCGGCGGGCTGGTGGTCTATATGCACCGGGCCAATATCAAGCGGCTGCTCTCCGGAACGGAAAATAAGTTTTCTCTGCGTAAAAAGAAATGATATGACCGCGGGGGCGGCCCCATGGAGCTGCCCGCCCGGGGGCGCATCGTGCTGTGCCCCTACGAAATGAGACCGTGAACTGGAGGGCCGTCGTGGACACTGGCCCCTACAATATTACATTGGGAGGTAAACTCTGATGAAGATCACCGTAGTAGGCAGCGGCGCCTGGGGGACTGCCCTGGCCCTGCTGTTACTGGAAAACGGAAACGATGTCACTCTCTGGTCTTATCACCAGGAGGAGTCTAACCGGATGCGGGACACCCATGAGAACCCCATGCTCAAGGGAGTGCCTCTGCCGGAGGAACTGAAACTGACCACCGACCTATCCTCGGTCAAGGGATGTGGTCTGGTGGTGCTGGCAACGCCCTCCTTCGCCGTTCGAGCCACCGCAGCCCAGCTGCGGGAGCTGGTGGACCCAGGGACCATTGTTGTATCGGTGTCCAAGGGAATTGAAAAGGATACCTCGCTCCGTCTGAGTCAGGTCATCGAGGAGGAGCTTCAGGGCAAATGCCCTGTGGTGGTGCTGTCTGGGCCCTCCCACGCGGAGGAGGTGGGGCGCCGTATCCCTACCGGCGTGGTGGCGGCGGCGGACGAGCTGTCTATAGCCCAAAAGGTCCAGGACCTGTTCATGAACCCCCGCTTTCGTGTCTATACCAGCGACGATAAGGTGGGCACCGAGATTTGCGCCGCCCTGAAGAACGTCATCGCCCTGTGCGCTGGCTGCTGTGACGGGATGGGCTATGGGGACAACACCAAGGCCCTGCTTATGACAAGGGGACTGGCCGAGATGGCCCGGCTGGGCGTGGCCCTGGGGGGCAGAAAGGAGACGTTTACCGGCTTGGCTGGCGTAGGCGATCTCATCGTCACCTGTACCTCCATGCACTCCAGGAACCGCCGGTGCGGTATCCTGTTGGGCCAGGGCAAAGAGATTCATGAGGCCATGCAGGAGGTGGGCGCCGTGGTGGAGGGCTACTACGCTGCTGCTAATGCCCAGGCCCTGGCGGAAAAGGCCGGAGTGGAGATGCCGATTGCCCAAGCCGCCTATGAGGTGCTCTACCAGGGCCGAGATGTCCACGCGGTCATCACGGACCTGATGGGCCGCGCCAAGCGGTCCGAACTGGATGAGAGCTGGAGCTAAGATGAAAAGCTAAAAGCCGCCTGTTTTTATAACAGGCGACTTTTTTTACCACCCCGAAGCACAACGACCTGTACGCCGACATAGTATGGGGAAAACAGAAGCGGGCAGAACCCGCGGACAGGAGGGCGCATATGGACGATATTGGTACATTGATTATCAGGGTTTATACCTCGCGGGCACAGATTCCAATTAGCGGAGCCACCGTGGTGGTCACCCATGAGGGGAAGGGGGGCAGGCGGGAGCTGCTCTCCCTCCAGGTCACGGACAGCAGCGGAGCCATTCTTCCGCTCCAGATATCGACTCCGCTGCTGGGAGAGAGTACCGCCCCGCATACAGATGGCCCCGTTCCATTTGCCATATGCAGCGTGTGGGCGGAGCATCCCGGATACGCTATGCTCCAGGTAGATGGAGTCCAGATATTCCCAGGGGTGGAAACGACCCAGGACATGGAGCTGATTCCGCTGGCCGAGGGCCAGTCCAGCCTCCAGGTAAGGGACCAGCGGGAGATCACCGCCCAGAGCCTGTGAGGTGGAACAATGCCGGTCATCATCACTCCTTATATCCCAACCAACATTACGGTCCATCTGGGGCTGCCCAGTCAGTGGGCGGAAAACATCACGGTCAGCTTCCCGGACTATGTGAAAAATGTGGCCTCCAGCGAGATATACCCTACCTGGGAGCTGTCGGCCATCCGGGCCAATGTGTTGGCAATCATCTCCTTTGCTCTCAACCGGGTGTACACGGAGTACTACCGCAGCCGGGGCTATGAGTTTGATATTACCTCCACCACCCAGTACGACCAGAAATTCATCCGGGGGCGCAACTTCTTTGACAGCATCAGCCGGGTAGTGGATGAGATCTTTAACGACTATATCCGCCGTCGGGGGTTTGTAGAGCCTTTGGCCGCCAAATTTTGCAATGGGACCACCAGCACCTGCGACGGACTGTCCCAATGGGGCAGCCAGGACATGGCGAAGCAGGGAGCAAACTCTATGGAGATCCTCTACCGCTACTACGGCGACGATATCGAGCTGGTGGTGGAAGCGCCGATCCAGGATATGACTCGCTCCTATCCCGGCTACCCCCTGCGGTTGGGGTCAGCGGGGGAGGAGGTCGTAGCGATTCAGACCATGATTAACCGCATCTCGCAAAATTATCCCGCAATTCCCAAAATTAGGCCGGTTACCGGCGCTTTTAATGAGAAGACAGAGGAGGCCGTCAGAAAATTCCAGCGGATATTCAATTTAACCGCGGACGGAATCGTGGGAAAGGCAACCTGGTATAAAATGGTCTCTCTCTATGTAGGTGTCACCAAACTGGCTGAACTTATCAGCGAGGGCCAGACCTTTTATGGGATCGAGTTCCAGTTCCCTGGGACTCTGCGGGAGGGGGATACTGGTCCTGAGGTCCGAGTCCTGCAATATATGCTGGCCGTGATGGCGCAGTTCGACGAGGCGTTGCTGCCCATCGAGGTAGACGGGGACTTTGGACACAACACAACCCAGGCTGTCCGGCAATACCAGGGCCTGGTTGGGCTTACGATTGATGGGGTGGTTGGGGAGGTCACTTGGAACTCCATCTATGGCCACTTTGCTCTGGCGGACCAGTTCATGCGCCGGGATATGGTCCGTTTCCCCAGAACAGCCACTGAGATTATGCCGGCCTCGGTTATCAATGTAGGCTCGGATGCCAGCAGCTATGCCGACACCCCACGGGTCGGGCAATTTCCAGGGGAAACTGTGCGGTTTGGCCAGACGGACCGGAGAGGAGAGGTGTTGGTATGACACGAGATGAACTGGAGCGGGAATTGCTGGCACAGCCGGTCAGAAGTCTGCAGTATATGCTGCGAAGGCTGTCGCTGCAATATCCCTTCCTGCCTGAGATTGTGGCGGATGGTGTGTTTGGCGAACGGACTCTGGAGGCGGTGATGCTCTTTCAACGGGAGCTCCATCCTCCAGTGACCGGCATGGTGGACGAGGAAACTTGGAACGACATCCGGGAGCGGTGGATCCTTCTCGAGCGGAAGCTGGCAGAGCCCCGGCCGGTGCGCCTGTTCCCCGGACAGGAAGCCCGGGTCTATCCAGGAAATGAGCAGGAGTTCCTAATCATTCCACAGGCGATGCTCCGAATACTGGCCCGATATTTCGATGGGATTACGGCAGATCAGGCAGACGGGCTTCATGGGCCTGCTTCGGTGGCCAATACCCGCTGGCTCCAGAGGGCGGCGGGGCTAGAGGAGAGCGGAATTATGGACCGGCAGACCTGGGAATTGCTGGGCCGCCTGTACGAGATGTTTGTGGTCAAAGAGAGAAAACAGCAGGACAGCAGCCGCTATCAGGGCAGGGGGTGAGCTCCCTGCCCAAAAAATAAAATGAAAAAAGTTGAAAAAGGGGCTTGCTTTTTTTTCTCCGGTATGCTAATATATACAAGCTGTCTGACTGATGAAAATTCTGGCAGCTCTTTCCGGGTGTGGCGAAGTTTGGTATCGCGCTTGAATGGGGTTCAAGAGGCCCCGAGTTCGAATCTCGGCACTCGGACCAAAGTAGACAAAACCTGTGTATAACTATTGTTATACACAGGTTTTGTGTTTATTAGTGAAGATGCATAAAAATTAGGATAGTACTTACATTTAATTACTGAAAGTATCGTTAAGCAGGTATGAGGAGACTGGCTCTCATTCAAGCCTGCTTTTATTTATGCTTTATAAAGTCAGAAAGCGATGAAACTTTTATATAGCTATGATTTGATGAATGGAGACACATTGAAGCAAAGCGGGAGTCTGCAGAATATTTCCATAACAAGTTTTCTGGCACAAAATGAGGCAGTACACAAGGGCGGGGCAGGAAAAAACGCAGGCGTTTTGCCTGCGTTTTTCAAACAGATGAGAATCAGATAAAGTCTGCGGTATCATGCCAGAGAGAGGGTGGAGCCGCGCACCTCATCCATTGTAGGGATAGAGGGAGCGGCACCTGGACGGGAGACAGCAATGGCGGCGGCACGGGAGGCGAGGTTCAGACAGGACGGCGCATCCATACCGGCAGCTAAACAGGCTACAAAGTACCCCGTGAAGGTATCTCCGGCAGCTGTGGTGTCTACAGCCTTGGTACGGTAAACGCCTTGGGTGATTCGCTGTGTGCCGTCATCATATATGCATCCATGGCTCCCTAGCGTGAGCAGCAGCTGGCAGGAGGGCCAGCGGCTGCGCAGTATATCCAGAATCTGCCCCTCCTCGCTGGTGCCGGCTAGGGCGGCCCCCTCAATTTCGTTGAAAACCAGAAGCGAGACAAGATGCAGGGGGAGGGTGGAGATATGTTCGTCAATGGGGGAGGGGTTGAATACGATGGACAGGCCCTTTTTGGCACCCTGTTCCATGATGTAATCCAGGCAGTTGATTTCGTTTTGCACAATCAGGTAGTCACCGGAACCAAAGCCTTCCAGAGCCAGGTCCACCTCCTGGTGTGTGATCTTCTGATTGCTGCCGCCATATAGCAGGATACAATTTTGTCCCTGTGAATCCACTTGGATAATAGTGTGGCCGCTGGGGCCGCTGCTGAGTGAGATGAGGGAGGTGTCGACACCGCTGGAAGCCAGTGTGTCGGCCAAAAGCTGTCCATCCGGCCCAATTTTTCCAGCGTGACAGACGGTGGCCCCTGCCCGGGCAGATGCGATTGACTGGTTAAGTCCTTTCCCGCCGCAGTTGACATCCCGGCTGCAGGAGGCGAGGGTCTCTCCTGGAGCAACGAAGTGGGGGACATGATAGACATAATCCAGATTTAGGGAGCCGTAACTGAGGATACGAGACATAAGCGACCATCCTTTCAGAATTCAAAGGTACAGATCGACCAGACCACATCCGGCCATTCAGTTGGAGGCCAACTGAATGGCGGGAAATAGGTGGGCGCACTGGGTCAGTGTGTTGCAGGCCCTGGCCAGTAGGTCGGAGTATTGATCTACTACTTCGGGTGTGATAGAGATGGCGGGGCCGGAAATACTGATGGCACCCGCCACGTCTCCACGTCCGGTGCGGATGGCCATGGCTACGCACTTTACACCCATGGTTTCCTCCTCATTATCCAGTGCATATCCCTTACGGCGGTATGTGGCAAGTGCCTCCATCAGTTGGTCGTGGTCGGTGATAGTGTTCTGTGTGATGGGAGGCAGGCCATGCTTGCGAATGATGGCTTCCACCTGTTCGGTGGGCATTTGACTGAGCATGGCCTTCCCGCAGCCGGTACAGTGCATGGGGAGTGTTTTGCCGGAGACGGAGTATGAGATGGAGCGCCGGCTGGGATAGACGCACTCCATATAGAACACCTTGCCGTCAATATGGGAGGTAAGGTAGATGATGTCTCCAGTGGCGGACTGCAGGTCCTCCATCACAGGGATGGCATACTGGGCCACAGGACTGCCTGCCTGGGCGCAGTAGCTGAGCTGCATGACCTTGTACCCAAGGCGGTAGGCCTGGCCGTCCCGGATACGCAGCAGATAGCCGGCTTCCTCCAGCGTGCGAATCTGGTTGAGCAGTGTGCTTTTGGGCATGGATAGCAGCCGACTGATCTGGGCCAATGTCAGTTCAGTCCTGGCAGGAGAAAAACAGTCTAGAATCCGCAGCGCTTTGGCGGTAGACGTGACTCTACTGCTGACAGTAGAGGCGGATTCCATCTCAGCGGAATCCCCTTTTAAAAGAATCATGGTGCAACATCCTTTGCAATCCATATTGAAGAAAAATGCCCGCGATTGGTCCAAATAAAATACAGATGCAGAGGCATTTACATCTGCTATCGTATATTATCCTAACCTCCATTGACGTATTTGTCAAATGGAAAGTGAAAAAGAGAACAAATATTCCAAAAATAATAAAACTATATTGACAATGATAACTAGCCGTGCTAAAATCCAAATAAAGTGTGAAATAACTGAATAATCATTCAGCAATACTGAACACAAAAGCATTTTATCCTATTGTTGGGAGGAGAGAAACTTGAAGAAACTATATGGTGTCATCACCGCCATGACTACCCCCTTTACCGCAGATGGGAAGGTAGATACGGCGGCGCTGGAGGAGCAGACAGAATACCTGATTGAAAAGGGCATTCAGTGTCTGTATCCCTGCGGAACGACGGGGGAGATGTACCTCATGTCCGCGGAGGAGCGAGAACTGGTGGCCGAGACCGTTGTGAAAAAGGCTGCGGGACGAGTTACAGTGTTCATCCACGTGGGTGCAATGACGGTGGACGAGACCATTCGCCTGGCCCAGCACGCCCACAAAATTGGTGCCGACGGCGTGGGCGTCGTTACCCCCAGCTACTTTACGGTAAACGATCGGGCCATGGTGGAGTACTACAAGACCGTGTGCGCCGCCCTGCCTGATGACTTCCCGGTATATGTGTACGTCATTCCCCAGCTGGCGCATAACGACATCAGCGCTGCCACGATGGAGCAGATTGCGGCTGCCTGCAAGAATGTGGTGGGTGTCAAGTACAGCTTCGCCGATATGCGTCGCATCAACGAATATCTGCAAGTGCGAAATGGAAACTTCTCTGTGGTGCCCGGCGCGGACGACCTGTTCCTGCCTGCCCTGGTGTGCGGCTGCGACGGTGTTGTCTCCGGCTGCTCCGGCCCATTCCCCGAAGCCTTTGTAGCGGTCTACAAGGCATTCCAGAGCGGCGATCTGGAGGGAGCCCGCAAGGCGCAGGTGGCCGCTACCGAGTTGGTCAAGCTGATGCAGTTTGGCGGAGACATGTCCATCTTTAAAAACATCCTTACCTTCCGCGGTGTGACAGGAGGACATATGCGCAAGCCCCTGCTGGACCTGACCGATGAGCAGGTTGCCCAGCTGAAGCAGCAAGTTGCTCCCTACATTTAATTCTTACCTTGTATTCCACTGCGTAAGCGTGTGAAATAACTATGATCTAGAAAAGGAGCAGAAAAATGAAAAAGATTCTTTCACTTGCCTTGGCAGCGGCGATGGCCCTGTCACTGGCCGCCTGTGGTAACAACGGCAGCCAGACCTCTCAGAGCAGCAATTCCGGCAGCGCTTCCAACTCTGGAAACACCAGCCAGCAGGAAGAGGTCAATTTCCCCAACGGAAAGCAGATCTCTCTGATCGTTCCCTACGCTGCTGGCGGCGCCTCTGACACCGTGGCCCGTATTTACGCCTCTGAGCTCGAGCAGTCCCTTGACACCAGCGTCATCGTCTCCAATGTTGAGGGAGCTTCTGGCGCCATCGGCCTGGAGCAGGTCCGCAACGCCGATCCCGACGGCTATACCATGGCCTATATGCCCGTTGAGTCCACCATGCTTAGCGCCTTGGGCTTCACTGACCTGTCTACCAACGACTTCAAGTTTGTGGGCCGTGCTATGACTATCCCTGCCGCCGTCACTGTCCGTGCTGACGCTCCCTGGGATACCTTTGAGGACTTCCTGGCTTATGCCAAAGAGCATCCCGGTGAGGTCCAGGTCGGCAACTCCGGCACTGGTTCCATCTGGCATATTGCTGCCGCTTCCATTGAGAAGGAGTGCGGCGTAGAGTTTACCCATGTGCCCTTCGACGGCGCGGCTCCCGCTGTGGCCGCTCTGTTGGGCAAGAATATCCAGGCTGTTACCGTCAGCCCCTCTGAGGTAAAGAACAACGTGGACTCCGGTGACTTCAAGGTGTTGTGTATCCTGGGCGAGAGTCGTTCCTCCGTAGTGCCTGAGGTTGAGACAGCGCAGGAGATGGGCTACGACATTACCATCCAAGGCTGGGGCGGCTTCGCTGTTCCCAAGGACACCCCTCAGGCTATCGTGGACATCCTGGAGGAAGCTTCCGAGGTCGCTATCAACTCCGACTCCGTTAAGCAGACTCTGGCCGACCGCGGCTATGAGCATGCCTATCTGAACGGCGCCGACATGGACGCTAAGGCCGCGGAGGAGCTGGCCTACTACAGCGAACTGATTCCTGAACTGGGCATTGCCTAACCTATAACTGTTGCAAGCCGCGCTCAGGCCTTCGGGCGTGAGCGCGGCTTTTCCTCGCTGATAAAAAAAGGAGGGTTCCCATGCATAAGGGCGATACAATTCCCGGCCTGATTACCGCCATTTTTGGATACTCGGTGGCGATTTATACGCTTTTGGAGGATACCATGCGAGTCAACGCCCAGTCCTCCGACGGTGTGCCCGGTGCGGGCTTCTTCCCAGTGCTGCTGGGCTTTGCTGTGGGCATTCTAGGTACCATCTTGTTTGTGCGCGGAATCCTGCAAAAAGGATCCGTGCAGTATTTCCAAGTCGACCCCGAAATCAAGTTTAACCTCAAGCGCCTGGGCCTGACTGCTGTGTCCATTGTAATCTTTTTCATCCTGTGGCAGACCACAAAGCGGTTTATTGTCTGTGTGCCTATTTTGTGCTTTGCCCTGAACGCCATTTTCGGCCGAAAGCTGAAGTACAACATCATTTATACCGTGGTCTTTACCGCGTTTATCTACCTGGCCTTTGTTGTCGGCTTCTCCATCCAGTTCAACCGATAAGGCAGTAGAGCAGTAAAAGGAGATGAACCCGAATGTCTGCTGAAGTTTGGCTCGGCGCACTACAGCTGTGCCTGCAGCCCTCTGTTATCCTGTTTTTGTGTATCGGCGTTTGTATTGGAACGGTCATCGGTGCTCTGCCCGGCCTGTCTGCCACCATGGGTATTGCCATCATGACGCCCATCACCTTCTGGTTTGAGCCGGCGGACGGCTTCGCCATGCTGATGGGCCTGTGGAACGCTGCCATCTTTGCCGGCGGTATTTCCGCAATTCTGGTCAACACCCCCGGCACCCCTGCGTCCATTACCCAGTCCTTTGACGGCTATTCCCTCTACCGTCAGGGTAAAGGTGGTCTGGCGCTGGGCATCAACGTCATTTACTCCTTCATTGGAGGCATTTTCTCCACCTTTTGCCTCATTCTGTTTTCTACCCCCATTGCCAACTTTACCATTTCCTTTAATGCGCCCGAATACTGTATGCTGGCCCTGTTTGGCCTGTCGATGATGGTGGCTGTCTCAGAGGGCAGCGTGCTCAAGGGGCTGATCCTGGGTATGGCCGGCATTCTGCTTTCCTGTGTAGGCCTGGACCCCATCCTGTCCATCAAACGGTTCACCTTCGGCCAGACTGCTCTGCTGGGCGGTATCTCCTTCATCCCAGTCATGATTGGTATGTTCGGCATCGGTGAGGTGTTCTATCAGATTTACACCTTCCGCAAGGCCGACCAGGAGAAGGAGTTGGAGGCTCGGAAAGTCAACTTGGCCCTTGGCCGTGTCCTGCCCACAGCCAAGCAGGCTAAGGAGCTTGCAGTTCCTACCCTGATTGCGGCAGTTGAGGGCACCATTATTGGCGCCATCCCCGCAGCGGGCGGCGATATCGCCTCCATTATCTCCTGGGGCAACGCCAAGAAAATGAGTAAGCACCCCGAGGAGTACGGCAAGGGCTCGCTGGAGGGCTTGGCCGTCAGCTCCACCGCCAACAATGCCGTCATCGGCGGCGCCATGACCACCATGATGACCCTGGGTATTCCAGGCGATGCGGTGACCGCCATCCTGATTGGTTCTTTGACCATGTACGGAATGCAGCCCGGCATCAAGATGTTCACTGAGAACGCCTCCTTTACCGCCCAGATCATGCTGATGATGCTGCTGGCCAACGTGGTATTCCTCATCTTCGGCCTGGCTACTGCTAAGATCTCGGCCAAGGTGCTCAATGTCTCCCAGCCCACCGTCTGGACCGCCGTGTGTATCCTGTGCGTGGTGGGGTCTTTCGCCCTGAACAACACCTTCTTTGATGTGGCTATTATGTTTGCCGCCGCCGTTCTGGGCTTCTTCCTGAAGGTATTCAAATTCCCCAATGGCCCCTTCGTTCTCGGCTTGCTGCTGGGTTCCATGCTGGAGTCCAATATGCGCCGCGCCCTGGTCATGAGCCACGGCAGCTGGGCCACCTTTGTGACCCGTCCGGTGTCCTGTGTGCTTTTCATCGCCATCATCCTCACCTTGTGCTGGCCCGTTTTGAAGGCTGTCCTGCGCAAGCGCAAGGAGGCTAGCGCTCAGAAGGCTGGCTGAGTTAAATCGAATGTATGTGGTCCATGATGAGCTGCCCGTGGCAGCTCATCACGGCCATTGGAAAGGAATTTTCTTCATATGGATGCAATAAAAATCATCAAGGAGCACGGGGTCGTTCCCGTTCTGGGCCTGAAGGACCCGGACACCGCGCCCCAAGTCGCCGCCGCCCTGCGCCGCGGCGGACTGCCTCTCATCGAGGTCACCATGCGGGCGGAAAAGGCTATGGACTGTCTGCGGGCCATCAAGTCAACTGACTCCCAGATGCTGGCTGGCGCCGGTACTATCCTGCGCTGCGAGCAGGTGGACCAGGCCAAGGAGGCCGGAGCGGACTTCGTTGTCACACCAGGCTTCAATCCCAAGGTGGTAGCCCGCTGCCTGGAGCTGGAGATGCCTGTAGTTCCGGGCTGCATCACCCCAACTGAGATTGAAGCGGGGCTGGAGATGGGTCTGACCACCTTTAAGTTCTTCCCCTCCGAGCCCATGAACGGCATGGCCACCATTAAGCAGTTGTGCGGCCCTTACGGCAGCATCCAGTTCATTCCCACCGCCGGCATCAACCTGAGTAACATGGAGGAGTATCTCTCCAGCGACAAGATCGCCGCGGTGGGTGGCAGCTTCATGGCTCCCGCCGCCATGGTGGAAGCCCAGGACTGGGAAGGAATCACCGCCCTGTGCCAGAAGTCAGTGGAGAAATCCCTGGGCTTCTCCCTGGCCCACATCGGCATCAACGGGGATAGCAAGGAGGAGGGGCTGGCCACCGCGCGTTGGTTCGCCGAGCGCTTCGGCTTTCAGGTCAAGGAGGGCGGCCGCTCCAACTTCGCCGGCACCTATGTGGAGTGCTGCAACCAGCAGTTCCCGGGCAAGTTCGGACACATCGGCATCTTTACCTATTCCCCCAATCGGGCCTTGGCTTATTTCAAGGCCAAGGGTATCCCTACGCGGGAGGAGTTTAAGAACGTGGACGCCAAGGGCAACCTGGTGGCGGTCTACCTGGAGGAAGAAGTCGGCGGCTTTGCCGTCCACATTGTAAAAAAAGCTTGAAGGAGGTCTGTTCCATGAAAAAGATCATCAACGATCCCGCCCAGTACACCGACGATATGCTCAAGGGTATCTACCGTGCCCACAGCGACCAGGTGGGATATGTCAATAACGATCTGCGCTGCTACTGCACAAAGAAAAAGGTTCCCGGTAAGGTTTCCATCATCACTGGTGGCGGCACTGGCCACCTGCCCCTGTTCCTGGGCTATGTGGGGGAGAACCTGTTGGACGGCTGCGCTGTGGGCAGCGTGTTCCAGTCACCCAGCGCCGAGCAGATTTTTGAGATCAGCAAAGAGGTCAACAACGGCGGCGGCATCCTGTACCTCTATGGCAACTATACCGGTGATATCATGAATTTTGACATGGCCGCCGAGATGTGCGACCTGGAGGATATCAAGACTGCTTCCATTGTGGGCGCGGACGACGTCAACTCCAACGCCGATCCGGCCGCCCGCCGGGGTGTGGCCGGCATCTTCTTTATGTACAAGTGCGCCGGCGCCAAGGCCGCCCAGATGGGCACTCTGGACGAGGTGCTGGCTGCGGCCCAGAAGGCCAAGGACAACACCCGTACTGTGGGCTTTGCCCTGACCCCCTGTGTCATTCCTGAGGTGGGTCACTCCAACTTCACCCTGGGCGAGAACGAGATGGCCATGGGCATGGGTATCCACGGAGAGCCCGGCGTGTGGAACGGCCCCATCAAGACGGCCGACGAGCTGGCCGCTGAATCTCTGGACACCCTGCTGAAGGATATGCCCCTTGCCTCCGGCGATGAGGTCGCCCTGCTCATCAACGGCCTGGGCGCCACCTCTATTGAGGAGCTGTACATTCTGTCCAACAGCGTTTCCCAGCAGTTGGAGGACAAAGGCATCTCCATCTACCGCACCTTTGTGGGCGAGTTCGCTACTTCCATGGAGATGATGGGGGCGTCCATCTCCATCATGAAGGTGGACAGCGAGACTAAGGCCATGCTGGATATGCCCGTCAGCACCCCCTTCTACTGCCAGAAGTAAGGAGCGTCGACCATGAAAGTCATTCAAGCGAAGGATTGGACCGCTGTTATGGAGGCGGTAGCTCAGATAATGACCGAGCAGGCAGACCACCTGTGCGAGATGGACGCCCGCATGGGCGACGGGGACCTGGGCCTGACCATGAAGAAAGGCTACTGTGCCCTGCCGGAGATTTATGCTGGCTTGGAGGAAGCAGACATGGGCAAGCGCTTGTCCAAGGCCGGCATGAAGATGTCCAGCGTAGTTCCTTCTACCATGGGTACACTGATGTCCTCCGGATGGATGGAGGGCGGTAAGCGCCTGATAGGGAAGGAAGAGGTGGACGCCTCCGCCTTTGCGGCATTCCTGCGTGGCTTCGCGGATGGAATTGCCAAGCGGGGCAAGTGTGTCCCCGGAGAGCGCACTGTGCTGGACGCCATCTTCCCGGCTGCCGATGCGGCGGAGCAGGCGGCCACATCTGGAAGCGGATTGGAGGACACCGCCGCTGCGGCCCTGGAGGGGGCAAAGCGGGGCCTGGAGTCCACCAAAGAGATGACGCCCAAATACGGCAAGGCCGCCGTCTTTGCGGCCAAGGCCCTGGGAACTGAGGACCAGGGCGCCACTGCCGGGATGCTGCTCGTTCAGGGCCTGTATAACGGTATCCAGAAATAAGGAGAGATCACAATGAAGAAAATGGTAGGCTTCGGAGATTATCTGCTCCGTCTCAATCCAGAGGGGTATCTGCGCTTTATCCAGGCGGACCACTTCCAGATCAATTATACTGGTGCGGAGGCCAACGTGTGCGTCTCCCTGGCGATGATGGGGATGGACACGGAATTCGTGACTCGGCTGCCTGACAACGATATTGCCGCCTGCGGTGTGGCGGAGCTGCGCAAGTTCAATGTGGGGACCAGCCATATCGCCTACGGCGGGGAGCGGATGGGTGTGTTTTATGCGGAGAAGGGGGCATCCCAACGCCCCTCCAAGATCGTCTATGACCGCAAATATACCTCTATCGCCACCTGCGCCTATGAGGATTTTGACTGGGAAGATATTTTTGCCGGGGCCACCCATTTCCACATGACGGGCATCACCCCCGCCTTGAGTAAAACCATCCCCTCGGTGTGTATCAAGGCGTGCAGAAAGGCCAAGGAGATGGGACTGACCGTCAGCTGTGACCTGAATTACCGCAAAAATCTGTGGACTGAGGCTGAGGCCAATGCGTGCATGGTCCAGCTGATGCCCTACATCGACGTGCTGGTGGCCAACGAGGAGGATGCAGAGAAGGTGTTGGGCATTAAGGCCCGTGATACTGATGTGACCCAGGGTAAGCTCAACCGGGAGGGCTACATAGATGTGGCGGAGCAGATCTGCCAGACCTACGGAACCAAGATGGTAGCCGTCACCCTGCGGCGCAGCATCAGTGCCTCGGATAATGAGTGGAGCGCAATGCTGTATACAAACGGTAAGCCCTACTTCTCCAAGCAGTACATGATCCACCTAGTAGACCGGGTGGGGGGCGGAGATTCCTTCACCGCTGGTCTGCTCTACGGAATTATGAACGACTACGGCCCCCAGGAGACTATTGAATATGCCGCCGCCGCATCCTGTCTCAAGCAGACCATTGAGCTGGACTTCAACCTGTCCACCGCTGACGAGGTCAAGCGCCTGGTGGGCGGAGACGGCTCCGGCCGTGTACAACGGTAAACTGCGAATGAACACCCCCATCCGATCTGAACAAATGCTTGTCATGGTTTCGATCAGTTGGGGGTGTTTTATGCCAGAACCTCTTGCGGCAAGGGGTTCTGGCATTCTTATGCGGAGTGCCACTCTCACCAATCATATAAACCGAGTAAAATGAAAACGCAAAACGTCTAAATGGCGAGATTTGAACCCCCGTTATGTCAGCAAGCTGCTCTCTTTATTTGTCGCTCATGAACGTATCTTCCATCTGACAGGGCGTTCGGTTTTTCAATGTGCGATGCGGCCTCTGTGTGTTGTAAAACTCGATGAGAGATGCAAGGCATTGTTTAAAATCTTCCTTGAAACAGTCATAAATGGTCATCATGAGGAAATTATCTTTGATGTTCTCCGCCAAGAAAAAAGTCGTAGAAACAGGGCGAAAAGTCATTCTCATGCAGCGTGTACTTTGATAGGAAAGTCATGGGGCCTGTCAGAATAATACCGCCGAATGATCTCATACTCACACCAACACAGCCAAAGGTGGCAGTATACTGCCGCATCAGTACGAACGGCTTAGAACAACGAACCTGTTTATTCTTACAGGAACAATACTATGAGGAATGGATTAAGCGAATCCTTCATTGGACATTCGCCGGCATTTTTCCGGCATCGGAAGCAGGACACAGGCGAAAGGCTGACATTTATTTTGGGCTGGAGGAAATTCATTTTCTCTACGAAAGCTCGGAGTTTCTTCTGACAGTGATCTGCGCTAGAGCGTAGCAAGAAGGCCGTTCCAAAAGCGGAGATATCAAATGGGGGCTGAGAAAAGCATTGGGGACCCCAGAGTCCAGGTATTATCAAAGAATCTGTTATGGGTACACTCATGACAAAGACGGCTGACTCGTGATCAATGAAGAGGAGGCGCAAATCATTCGGCTCATTTATGATATGGCTCGTAAGGGAGAAAGTCTTTCAAAGATATCCCTTAGACTGAAGGAAATGGATATCCCATCTCCGCAAGGAGACAAGGAACGGAAAGATTCTGAAAAACGAAAAATATACAGGTAGTGTGAAACTACAAAAGACCTATGTACAGTATTTTTTGGAACATAAACAGGTATGTAATGAAGGACAATTGGATCTATATCAGATAGATAATAATATAAACATCAAATATTACATGGGAATTCCATTTACTGGAGAATAAGTTTTCTTCCGATGGCTATATAGAATACAAGCTGGAAAACAATGAAATCCCATGGCGAACCTTTGCCGGACAGGTATTTTTTGAATATGCGAAAGATTTTCGCAGCCGTAGACAGATGTTGGAACAAGAAATAGGCGATATTTCCGATAGTCAAAGGGGATTATTATGCATTGGTATTGCGCTGGAGCGTTTTAGAAAATTTTATTGAGCTATCTTTATTAAACATTATAATTTTTGAAAATCCTAAATAAATACTATTATTCAAAAAAATACTGCTTTATGAAAAAATGGGAACACCATTAAAATGATGTTCCCGCCTTGTGCGTTAGTCCTTTTTCGCTTTGTCCTGTTCCTGCTGCGCTTTCCACTCGACAGACTTCCGCCGTGCTTACTTACTCTCAAAAAACTTATATCTCTGGGAATAGCGGCAATCCTCTCCTAAAAGAGCCATTTCCCTGGTGGAAATACAGAAGGGAGGCCCCATGGTCAGTGGGAAAGGTCAGGCAAACCAATCAGTCCATAGGCGGATTTCGCCGTCTGGACAGCTCGAAGGATCGCCATCTCCATGGCCTGAGCGGCCAGGGTGCCCACCAGATTGATGTCACCCGGAACAGAGCCCACGGAGAGAGCATAGATGCTGTCTCCGTCAGCGGTGGTGTGAACCGGGCGAATGGCCCTGGCATAGCCGTTGTGGGCCATACCGGCAATCTTGGTCAGAGGGGTTTTGGAAAATTGTGCGTTGGTGACGATGACGCCTAATGTAGTATTGCCAGTAAACAGATTCCCGGTTGGAGAAGCATCGGAAAACAGCTCATCCAAGGTGCAGGACAGCCCTGATTTCTTCTTATCAAGCAGCCCGGCGACCACTTTTCCGTCGGGGCTATACACATCACCCAGCGCATTCACCGCCACCAGGGCGCCAACCTTAACAGGGCCGGCCTGAAGGGCAAAGGTGCCGAAACCTGATTTCATCGCCCTGTCCATTCCACGGTACTTTCCAATGGAGCAGCCGGTGCCGGCGCCCACATTCCCAAGGGCGGGGGCGGATTGGCTGGCGTTCTCACAGGCCTGATAGGCCATGTCCGCAGTGGGCCGCACCTCCTTGCTGCCAACACCCAGGTCAAACAGGCAAGACTGACTTACCAGGGGGACTTTGGCCACCCCTGTGTCAAAGCCGATGCCTCGCTCCTCCAGATACCGCTGGACTCCGCCGGCGGCATCCAGACCAAAGGCGCTGCCACCGGACAGCAGTACCGCGTTGATCCCCTCGGCGGCAGCCACAGGATTCAATATTTGGGACTCGCGGGATGCCGGTCCGCCGCCCCGGACATCCAGTCCGGCGGGGCTCATCCGGTCACAGAGGATGACAGTGCATCCAGTGGCTCCCTCCAAATCTTGGGCGTGACCGACCTGAAAGCCGCCCACATCCATAATCCCAATCTCTTGCATGACCTCTCCCCCTTCACTGTTTCAGCACGACGCGCAGAGCCTTACAGACAGAGCCACTGATGACGCAGCCCAGCGCGGCTTCGATCAGGGCCTGGACCCCCACGTAGGCGGCCACAAATAGCAGGATGTTATCCTGGAACTTAGCCATCAGCTCCTCGCCCAGAAGCGCTTGGAGGGTGGGGGCGTTCAAAAAGATCAGGACCAGCACCGTCATGTAGAAAAGGGTGTTCAGCAGCGGAGCCGCAATGCCGCCGATGTAATAGGAAATCGTGTTTCCCCGGTCCAGTCTGCTGGCGGCCCGGTATACCCAGCCCACGCAGATACCCATCAGGATGCGAGGAATGATAGTATTGATGAAGCTGAGAACTACCACTATACCGCCGGTGTAGCCCGCAAGGAACAGGGTGCTGAACCCAGTTTTGATGGCGGTATAGAAGCTGATACAGCCCATCACACCGCCCAGAACTCCCCCAGCTAAAGGCCCAAGCATCATCGCGCCCACAGCCACTGGTACAGTCATAATCGACGCGTACTGTCCAGGTAGAGGGATCATCGCCAGTCCTGTAATGTTCATCATCAGCAGGATCCCGACGAGCAGGGCCAATTCGATCAGGTACGTGAGATTGGTTTTTACCTTTTCCATATTCAGTTCCTCCTGCTGCCGCTCCGCCATATTGCGGATGCAGCGCAATTTTTTGGGCGTTCTTCATATCAAGAAGAACGCTGGAATGCCAAGGGCAGTATACCCTACTTTGTACTCTTTTGCAAGAGGTGAGGGACGTTTTTACGATTTACTCTTGCGGGAAGGGACGCGGCATGATAGGATATTCGAGAGAGAAAAATAAGGAGGCATTTGCCAATGAAACAGGATATGATCGTCATTCTGGACCTGGGCAGTGAGGAAAATCCTAGACTGGCCCGTGAAATCCGTGCCCTTGGCGTGTACAGTGAGATACACCCCCACGACATCACGCTGGCCGAGCTGAGAGCCCTGCCCAATGTCAAGGGTATCATCTTGAACGGGGGCCCCAACCGGGTGGTGGATGGTGTGGAGATTGACGTGTCCCAGGACATCTACAACTGTGATATCCCTGCGCTGCTGGTGGACCACAAGGGAGATTCCCCTTGGCCGGAGAATGCAGAGGAACGCAAGCAGGCTCTGTCCAACTTTATTTTTACCATCTGTGGGGCAGAAGCCAACTGGAATATGGAGAACTTTATTGCCGACCAGGTGGAGCTCATCCGCCAGCAGGTGGGCGATAAAAAGGTGCTGCTGGCCCTGTCCGGAGGAGTGGACTCCTCTGTGGTGGCCGCTCTGCTCATTAAGGCCATCGGCAAACAGCTCACCTGTGTGCATGTGAACCACGGCCTGCTGCGTAAGGGGGAGCCCGAACAGGTGGTCAAGGTCTTCCGTGAGGAGCTGGGCGCCAATCTGGTCTACGTGGACGCGGTGGACCGCTTCTTGGACAAGCTGGCCGGGGTAGCTGATCCGGAACAGAAGCGTAAGATCATTGGAGCGGAATTCATCCGCGTCTTTGAGGAGGAGGCCCGAAAGCTGGAGGGTATCCAATTTCTGGGTCAGGGGACCATCTACCCTGATATCATCGAGAGCGGAACCAAAACCGTCAAGGCGGTCAAGAGCCACCACAACGTGGGCGGTCTGCCGGAGGATCTGAACTTTGCGCTGGTAGAGCCGCTAAAGATGCTGTTCAAGGATGAGGTGCGGGCCTGTGGTAAGGCTCTGGGCCTACCCGATTCCATGGTGTACCGCCAGCCCTTCCCCGGTCCTGGCCTGGGAGTGCGCTGCCTGGGCGCGATTACCCGAGATCGCCTGGAAGCTGTCCGGGAGTCGGATGCCATTCTTCGGGAGGAGTTCGCCAAAAACGGCTTGGAGGGGAAGGTATGGCAGTACTTTACCGCCATTCCCGACCTGAAGAGCGTGGGCGTCCGGGAGAACAAGCGGGCCGACGAGTGGTGCGTCATTATCCGGGCTGTCAATACCGTGGACGCCATGACCGCCACAGTGGAGAATGTGCCCTTCGACCTGCTCCAGCATATCACAGCCCGCATTACCAGCGAGGTAAAGGGAGTCAATCGAGTGCTGTTTGACCTGACACCAAAGCCTACTGGCACCATAGAGTGGGAATAACTGACAAAACCCGCAAAGCCTTGAAAACACTGGGTTTTTGAAGCGGAAACGGGGCATTTGATAGCAAATTGATAGCAGATACCAAAACCGGATTTACTTTGCTCACTCCTGTATAGCGGGTGGTTTGCGGGTAAATCCTCCATATCCTAAGAAAAAGG